>Ga0210057_1000448_pt1 | contig 68249 bp, 62 predicted proteins | sample CryGeyCG2114_010_2_FD_183968 | JGI IMG/M metagenome (GOLD analysis project Ga0210057, IMG submission 183968) | Groundwater microbial communities from aquifer - Crystal Geyser CG10_big_fil_rev_8/21/14_0.10 (SPAdes) (version 2) | ecosystem: Environmental > Aquatic > Deep subsurface > Groundwater ...
AAAGAAGATGCTCCCATTGAAGTACTATTTACAACGCGTGGAGATCAAGAAGCAGAAGCTGTATGTGAACATATTGACAAGGCACTTCAAGAGGGACACTCATATAAAGATATCGCTGTCTTAGTTCGTGCAAATTCACACGCCGACATTTTTATTAACAGCTTTGAGCAGATGGGAATTCCTTATCAGTTCTTAGGTCCAGAAAAACTTTTTCAGCAACCTGAGATAGAAGCTTTAATTGCATATTTGAAAGTTCTCTACGACAAAGATGATACCGCGTCACTTACTTCACTTCTGTCATCAGAGTATGTAGATATGAGCTCTCAGGAACTTGTTAGTGTGCTTAACGAAGCATCAAAGGACAATCAAACCCTTTTTGAAAAGCTTCAAGAAAATTCTCAACAAAGTGAGTTGCTTAGTCTTATTGATAATCATCAAGGAAGGCTTTTTTCAGACTCAGCTGGAATATTGCTGTATGAGTTTTTGAATAAAATGAATATATTAACAACACTCCTAGATCCTAAGGATAGTGACGCTGACCGTAAGGCAAAGAATATTGCAAAACTATTTGACAAGTTTAAGTTAATAGAAAGCGATGGTATTGTTGGTGTTCGTGATGTTGTTGACTGGATTGCATTAACAACTGAGTTAGGAGAATCGCCCGCTGCTGCAGAGGTAGATTGGCAGCATAATGATGCTATAAATATTTTGACAATACATTCATCAAAAGGTCTTGAGTTTCCTATCGTATTTGTCGCCAATCTTGTTGAAGCACGGTTCCCTTCAAGAAATAGGAGTGAGCAGATTCCTTTACCTGAGGATCTTATAAAAGAAACTCTTCCTACTGGAGATTTTCACTTGCAGGAAGAGCGACGTCTTATGTATGTCGCAATGACTCGAGCTAAGCAGAAATTATATCTCACAGGAGCTCAATTTTATGGTGATGCAAAAAGAGCAAAAAAAATTTCAAATTTTGTAACCGAGATATTCGATGAAGATGTGCCACTACAATCAAGAAAGCAAAAATTAAAAAAGCAGGATACTATTGTCCGTAGCGATACGTTTGAGAAAGATATGTATAAAGTCTCATTTCTATCGTACTCTCAAATTCAAGCATTCCAGATATGTCCACTGCACTATAAACTGCGATATATACTCAAACTTCCAGTGGAAGATACTGCTGCCCTTAGTTTTGGTACTTCAGTCCATAATACTTTGCAAAGTTTTTATTTTTCTGTGAAACAAGACGCAAGCAAAGCACATAAAGATACGCTTTTGCACACACTAGAAGATAGCTGGATGAAGCGAGGGTATCAAAATAAAAAGCATGAGCAAAAGTCATACAAAAAAGCTCAGCAAATACTCTCTGATTATTATGATAAAGAATTTGATAAAGGTAATTTGCCAGTAAAGCTCGAAGAAAGTTTTCTTGTAACTCTTCCTAAAAGAAAAGGTGAGGGTATTCTAAAAATACGAGGTAAGATAGATCGTGTAGATATACTTGATGATGGCATAGAAATTATTGACTATAAAACAGGTAGTTCTATTCCAAGCCAGAATGATGTCGACAAAAATTTACAGCTTACAATGTATGCACTTGCTGCATATTTTAGAAATGATGCACCATTTGATATAGATATCAAAAAAATAAAACTATCCCTGTATTATTTTGAAGAGCAAAAAAAGATTTCAACAGTCAGAACACAAGAACAATTAGAAGATACAATTGATGAAATATATGCAATACGAAAAGAGATTGAAGAATCAGACTTTGAGTGTAGTAACTCTTACTTTTGCCAAAGTGGCTGTGAGTTTTCCCAATTTTGCAATAAAAGTTGACAAAATACTATCTTATAGTATAATATCTTTATTATTCACCTCACCTGGCGAAAGAAAGGTTATTCGACATGGTTAAAAAGAGAGTGAAGTCTGCAGTGATGCAATAGCGGTGGGGATCGCTACTTCCTTTTAAAACGAGGACTCACTGCAGACGAAAAATATTACAATGGATGGGCGCCTTTCCAGGGCACATAAAAACTATTTCTAAAGGATGCCCATCCAGCAACACCTCCAATATCTCAACTTCATTACCCTAATACTAAAATACTTGAAATTTTAACTTACCAAGAAGATAATCTAGTCCAAGGTGATATCTACCGATGCCGAACAGACTGCCAAATCTTGTTTATGGCTGATTGAGATATCACCTTTTTATATCCTATATTTGACAGCGAGTATCTGTTTTGTGTAAAATACTTCCAAATTAATTTGCAAATTATTAGTTTTTTTAAATCTAATAAATTTATTAAAAGGGAGCCCGCAAGGCTCAAATTTTTTTGTTCATATCGATGATACCGGATGGGAAGGAGAGATCATGAAAGATCCACCTAAGGTTTTCTGCAACACCATTATTGCAAGTATCTTCATCGACCTGGCAACATCCGCCGCCTAGCGCCAAACCCGTCGCGCTGGAAGGCCGAGAACTTAGTAGTACACTAATGCGGAGCCATCTGGCAGAAACATGAAAGTATGAACAGTTCTCAAAAATAACGACGAGGCATTTTGCCTTTTCATTGAAGCTTGCTTCGTCGTTATTTAAATATATTCCTCACTACTATTTTCGCAACACTCTCCGGATATTCTTTTTCTTTACCACCGAATTTTTTCTTAAATGTACTAAAACCCAACCAAGCTTTATTTGGAAAACGCGAGTCATATATTCCTTCAAAATCAAACTGTTTTGCACCATTTTTTTTAGCCCATTTGATTCCTTCAAAAATTATTTTGTATTGGATTAATGTTGCTCGTGCAGAGTCAGATGTAAACCCATACCAGTAGTAACCAATTTTATCTGCAACTAAAAACATTGCCCCAGAATCTCCTTTTTCATTTGTGAGTAGTATCATGTGCTGGCCAAAAGAATTCTTGTATTGCCTCAGCTGACTAACACTTAATATATATCGGGATCTAGCTGCAGCTTTCTTCCAGTCGTCATAAAATGTCTTCAGATCAGTCTCTTCTTTTAGTCTTTCCTTTTCTGTTTTTCGTAAAGCATATCGAGCATCCTTGTCTAGTTGAGCTCTAATATTCTTTATAGAATCCGTAATATCCAGTATACGTGTCTTAGTTGGCAAGTAGGGTGAGGTTGTTGTAAAGCCATTTTCTTTAAAGAGTGGCAGATCATTTTTATTATAGAGTTCCACAAGAAGATACAAGCTACGATATTTTTTCGCGATAGCATAGAGTTTTGCAATATCTGGTTTCTGGGGGCGCTGATATTTAAGAAGTGATCCGATTAAGGGAAGTTTTTTTATAAAAACATTTTCATTGTGTATTTTTTCTATAATCCATCCTTGCGAAGCTAAATAATTGGCATATTCTTTTGTTTGCCTGATTTCTTTCATTAAAATGTAGGAGTTTGAAACTGCGCTTTCGCGCGTAAAATAACCCATCGGAGCATATCTGCAAAAATGTAGAGCATATATTCGTTTGGTTTTACAACCAAGTCCCATGTTCCTATGAAGTGTTTAACTCGAGGATTAAATCCTTCTTTAAACTTTGTAAATCCTTTTCCTTCTTCACGTCCCCAAAGGTCGAACTTTTTAAGATTATTTTTCTTACCATACAAGATTGATTCCCACATCATTGCGGAATTAAACTGTAGATTTTTATGTCTATGGGTTGATGCCCCGTAGGGATAATAAAGTGTGTCTTTCCACTTAAATAAAATCCATGTTGCCAATATTTTTTTGCTGTGTCTCGCAACTTGAAGTTCTGCGATGTTTGCTTTTTTTAAAAATTTCCACAAAAGTCGATGATACTTCTCAGAGTGCGCATAAAATTTCTGTCTCTTTACAGTCTCGCGCATGAGTTTAATATACTCATTAAAAGCTTCATCAGAATTATCAATACCAACCTCTACGCCTTTTCGATCCGCATATCGGATGTTATATCGAGTTTTTGATGTGCAGCTTTTTAGCAGTTCATCCTTTGACTTTGTAAGATCTATTTCAAAACTTGTTGGGGTGAAAAAAGTTTTACCTCCAACACAATTGTTTTTGAGTAATAATTTTTTAAGTGAAGGTGAGTACTCAACATTTGGTTCAAGTTTTATTGCAAACAGTTTATTTTTCTTTGCAATAATTTTTAAATCATTTAGCATTTTTTTAGTTGGCTTTGGGCCTCTTAAAAATATTCCAATTTTCCCAAGAAGTGGCACTTTGTGAAGCGTGATCAATCCATATTTTGTTTCCAGTATTTCGTTGCCCCATGCTGAGCGAAACTCAGCCCATGCAGAAGTCTGAATAGGATGCGTCGACACTTGGTCTAGACTTTTTTTCTGTGCTCGCATATAGTGAATTATCTCATGAAAGCATTAATTCTACGAATTGCATCAATCGTACTTTTGACATTACTTTCCACACGAGTAGCTAATGCACAATTGCAACAGCCAATTGAAGTTAATCAAAATAATATTCTTTCCGTGGATCGGTAAGCTCCAAATCAAAGTTGTCTGAAGTATCAAGTAATTCTTGTGGAATTTCAATTAAAAATCGTGATGGTGGATTGTTGTTTTTTGTTCCAAAATAAATGCGAGAATCAGCATATGTTAAATACAATATTTCCTTTGCTCGTGTAACACCAACATATGCGAGACGGCGTTCCTCTTCAAGTTGTGTTGAATCCCATATCGAACGAGAATGTGGGAAAAGACCTTCTTCCATACCAGGCATAAAAACAACTGAAAATTCTAGCCCTTTAGCTGAATGAAGTGTCATGAGTGTTACTTTGCCGTCTGTCTGAACATTATCAAAATTCAGTGTGCCAGCAGCTTGCTGTTCTGCCTCAACTAACGCAACATTTTCTAAAAACTCTGCTAAGACAGGAAACTCATTTGCAACAGATCGAAGCTCTTTTATGTTTTCAAGGCGCGCTAAATTTTCTTCAGTTTGTCGTGTGTACTTTTCCGCATATCCCGTTGCTTGTAACACGCCTTCAAGTAGCGAAAGTGTGGTTTTTTCATCAATCGCACCTATTGAATCACGATACTCAATAAATTTTGAGAGACGCCTTTTGCCACCGTTTGATTCAACTCGCTTTTCACTTACCGTGTCATGAGAGTTTTGTAGAAGTCGTAAATAGGCTAGTACATCTTTAATTTCTGCACGGTCGTAAAATCGTGTGCCACCAACAATAACATACGGAATACCTGCATGAAGAAGACTTTCTTCAAAGACACGTGATTGTGCGTTTGTTCGATAGAGGATTGCCATATCTGAGAATCCATAACCGATTCGAGAAAGTTCCTTTATTTTATTTGTAATATATGAGGCTTCATTTTGTCCATTCATTCCTTTATAGACCTTAATTCGCTCACCATCATCGTTATCGGTCCATAGTGAAAGAATAGGGTGAGATGTATTTTGCTTGATGATGGCGTTGGCCGCAGACAAAATGGTCTGAGTTGATCGATAGTTTTGCTCAAGATTAATGACTTCTAAATCTTCATAATCATTCTTTAGATAATTAATGTTTTTGTAGTCTGCACCACGCCATGAGTAAATTGACTGACTAGCATCGCCAACGGCAGTCAAGTTTCCATTATCACCAACAAGCAATTTCGTTAGTTCATATTGAACTTTATTTGTATCTTGCCACTCATCTACAAGAATGTGAGTTAGTCTTGATTGCCATTTCTTTAGTACATCTTTATTGATTCTTAATAGCTCAACGCTCTTTAGTAACAAATCATCAAAATCAAGTGCGTTCGCTTTGTCAAGGTATTTTTCATAATCGCGATATAGAGAAAAGACAGTTTCTTGTTTATCTGTTTGAGCAATTTCACCATACTCACGAGCGCTCATCATATTGTTTTTCGCCTCGCTAATAATACTTAGAAGAGATGCTGGTTTATATGAATCACTATCTAAATTACGATCTTCAACAAGATCCTTCATTACTTGTCTTTGATCAAGCGTGTCGTAAATCAAGAAGTCTCGTGATAAACCGATTTTTTCTCCATCAATTCTCAGCAGTTTCACGCAAAAACTATGAAAAGTTCCAGAGTATGTTGGCACGGCTGATATAAGCTCGAAAATTCGTTCTTTCATCTCAAAAGCAGCTTTATTAGTGAACGTTAAAAGGAGGATTGAAGTAGTAGGAACTTTTTTTTCTTCTATAAACCATGCAGCTCTATGGGTTAGTACTCTTGTTTTACCACTACCAGCTCCTGCGAGTACTAATAATTTTTTCCCTTCATACACCACAGCCTCTGCTTGTTTTTCGTTGAGGTTTTTTGTAAATTTGTCACTCATAGCGGTAAAAACCATTGTATCATTATATAGTGGACATTCTAAAACTAATGAGAAAACATCTACTAAAATTTAAACGAAGAATGCTTGCGCGACATCTTGTATTATCACGATTCCTTGCGCTTATATGTATATTAGTTGTAATCTACGGTCTTGGCAGAGGTCTGGTGGGATTTCTTAGAGGAACTCAAATAGCAGATATTGCATCCACCGCGTATTCTTTTGCATTTACGCCATCCTCTCAGGTTGAGCAGTTTGATACGAGAACGAATATCTTATTATTGGGCAAAGCTGGAGAAGGTAATAGTGCACCTGAGTTAACGGACACCATTATAGTTGTATCAATAAGTAGTGATCCTCACAATTCACCAGTTATGATCTCTGTTCCACGAGACATTTGGATACCTGAGACAGAAGATAAGATAAATGCATCGTATATGATCGGAAACAAAAATAAGAAAGAAGGAGGTCTAATTCTTGCAAAGACGCATGTCGAAGATATTGTTGGTATACCACTCCATTACGCTGCTGTTGTAGATCTTACTGTTTTAGAAAAAGTAATTGATGCAATAGGAGGAATTGAAATCACAGTGGAGCGAAGCTTCACCGATACAAAGTATCCAATCTTAGGAAAAGAAAATGATATCTGTAATGGCGACCCAGATTTTAACTGCCGATATGAAACGCTTACCTTTTTGGAAGGCACGCAAACAATGAATGGAGAAACAGCAATGAAATATTCACGTTCTCGTCAGTCTACAGACATAGAAGAAGGCACTGATTTTGCAAGAGCAAGGCGTCAACAACAAGTGCTTACTGCAATTAAGGAGAAAATGTTGTCAAAGGAAATACTTCTTAATCCGCGCATGCTTATATCACTTTGGCAGAGTATTGAGTCGCATATAGACACAGATATGACTCACTCTCAGATGGCTATCGTTGCACGTCGACTTCTTCAGTCAGAAGAAAAACTGCAGACACACGTTCTTCCAGAAGAACTGCTTTTCAATCCAGCATTAACGGTTGAATATAATTATTTATATGTATTTATTCCAGCAGAGTCAGATGATTGGAGCAGAATTCATGAATGGGTCTCATCCTTGTTGTGATTCCGCTTGTTGAGTGTCGACATTAGGTGGAGGCGCTAAGTATTTTCGGACAACTTCAACTATCTCTTCAGGAGTATGCATAGCCTTTGCCAAATACTCTTTAGCACCAAGTTCTTTTGCTCGGTCTGCCTCAGGCTTTTGAGTTAAATTAGTCAAACAAATAATTGGAATTTGTTTAATATTTGAGTGCTGTTGCATTTGTTCCATAAACTCAATACCAGTATATTTAGGAAGCATCATGTCAAGTAAAATTATTTTGGGATTAACCTCAGCTGTTTTTGCAAGTCCCACGGCGCCATCATGTGCAACTTCGACAGAGAACCCTTCAGATGCAAACTTAGTTGCATACATCTTCGATAAAGCTGGATCATCTTCTACAATAAGAATTGTAGGATGACTGGCCTCTTGTGAACTAGGCTCTTGCATTGTAGATTCATTATATACTAACGTCTTCAGTACGCAAATTTAGTAAGTAAAATTTCCGACAATATGTATCATGACGACGCCCCATGCATTGATAACAATTGAAATAAGTATCAGAAATCGAGCTAATAGTGACAATCTCGTCTTTAGTATATGTGTGAGTAAATATAAGATAAAAGGCATTGAGGCTAACGCATATCGGAATCCAAATTGGGTTGATCCAGGAGAACCATGCATCAGAACTGGAAGTAGTACAAGTGCAATGGCGACAATTGCTTGCATATTTTCTCGATTAAGCCGTGTTTTTATGAGTAATAATATGGCCGGTGTTGTGAGCCAATAAGCCATCCCACCTAATCGAGGGATAAGATATGGAAATGTATTTGTTTGAGCGGGAAATGAAAAAAGCATATTCCTTAGTTGTCTAGGAATATACGAGTAGTGAAAAATACCTTTTGAATACCATGGTTCATCAAGTACACCAGGGATAAGTTCATATCCTTTGTCATAGAAAGCTCCAAATCGAACAAAGTTATACCAATTATTAAACGCTAAAGCTGGAAGTATACCTATTCCGATTAAAACCATTTGATGAACTAATCCTTTGTTCAAATCAAGAAAAAAAGGTAAAGAGAGGAGTAAATGTGGCCTTGCCAGATAGGCGCAGCCTAGGAAAATTCCAATGTATATGGTTGGTAGCTTTTTTACTTTCGCGTAGATTGCGAATGTTAGAAAAGTTAATCCAACAAGTTGACCCATATACCAACTTGATCCAACTGATGCGAGATACCAAAATCCACTACCAAATGCAGTCAGCAACCCTATCCAAATACTTACCTTCTTACTTGAACTAATCTCATGCGAGGTGAGTATAGATACATAGACAAGGATAGCTGCAATCAACTGTGAATAAAATGTCTGTGGGACTATCTCTGATGAAACTAGCGACGGGATAATAAGTATCAATGCTGGCATTGGAGCGTATGGAACATAGAAACGGCCCATTTCAGCAGGAATAAGTTCATTGAGATGTCGACCAGATTCTGAAATTGTTATTTGTCCTTCTGAAAAGCTTTGAGCTAAAAGTGAGAAGTAATTGTATGGAGTTTCCCCTGGACTTGTTGCTCGATATACAAAAAAGGCAACAATCGCAATTAAGAATGCAATCCATTTAATTTTCATACACCTATTGTATTAGAGAGCAAGCAGTAATGCACCTAAGAGAAGTACTCCAGCTGCACTAATGCCTAAGAGTGTTGGAATACTAATTCCTGCTTCAGGCAATGTTGCTGGTGTTGGTGTAGATGTGGCTTGGGCTGTACCACTTGAACCTGGCGTTGCAGTTGTTGTAGGCGTACCTGTCGGACTCGCTGTCGACGTTGGCGGTGCCTCACAATCATTCTCCTGTGGATAATTTATATGTCGACACGTCCTCGTAGCAGAATAACAAATGTAATTAGAATCAATAGAGCGACAGTCATCATCAGTATTACAACTAGAATCACAAACTAAAGGATTTGCTGTTGGTGTTGGAGTACTTGATGGACTTGGTGTTGGTGTTGCGCTAGGCGATGGACTTGGAGATTCTGACGGACTAGCACTTGGAGTAGGCGATGATAGTGGGATAGTAAGGACTTCACAAGAATTAATTGTATGTTGTGCAGAAGCACTTGAGTCAGATGGTGCAGTCGTCTTTATTCTATACAGTTGAAGTGCCGTTGCAATTGCAATACCTCCCAATATAAAGGTAACGATAACGAGAATTAAACTAAACTTATTTGCTTTTATATAATCAATCATAGTATTAAAACCATCCAAGCTCTGAGTGATATAATTCACCCTTTACAGTAAGCATATCCATATTTTCAGGAATTGTATATTCCACATAGTATTCATCTGTACCTGGTCTAAATAATGTGGTTTCATCACTTGTATCACCATTCACAATAAATCGAGCCTTTGTGAAATTCCCGTCACTTGTAGAACCGCCGACACTAAAGCGAATGACGTCTCCTGGTAATAGATCTTCATAGTCGGACGCAAGTATTGGATTCCATTCAGTATCAAAAACTTTGACTGCGAAACACTCGGCAGTAATAGATACTTCAACTGGCTCAAGAAGCATGCACTCTGCGTTTATACTATTAGGATTTGAATCGCCGATAGCTGGATGTTTTATATAAACCTTGCTAACTCCAGATGAGAGTGTTAAATTCTCGTTAACAACTTCATCCATATTCCAATCCTCATCAGGCAAATCACTAATAGATGCTGATTCTGAGATTAAAGTCGATCCTGTATAGAATTGAACATAATATTGTTCTCTAGGTTGAGTGCTTTGTGAGGCATCATGAGAATTACTAGACGCGAGCCATATTTTATAGTTTCCGGATGGAATCGCCGCAGTAAATGGACCAGCCATACCTGCTCGCTCACCAATATCTCCACGTAGTATTGTACTACCAAAGTCGACAAGAATCTGGTTTCCAGTGGGAGTGAAAGGACAACCATAATAGCCTGTCGTTATTGTTGGCGTTGGTGTCGGAGACGGAGTAGGCGTTGGGCTAGGTGAGGGACTTGGTGTAGGAGTTGGTGTTGGTGAAGGGGAATCTTTTTCTTGCATCGATACTGCACCAGAACTTGATAGTACGATTGAATAGTCACCTTGAGATACTTCAACAACTTGATATCCACCATCACCTGTTTGCGGATATGAGGTTCCATTTACAGTGATTGATTCGTCATCGTCAATATCAATAATATATAGATCACATGTTCCTGGACATGAAAGCTGTATTGTACCTCCACGATCATCGTCATTGTTTGGTACGCTTCCTTCTAGGATCGTTATTTCTGTTAGACCGGCATCTGCACATCCTTTTATAAGGTCAGGATCAGCAGGATCAATATCAGCACATGCAACAGTTTTTTGCACTAGATCGGATGACGCAGCTTTATTTCTGATATCCTGTTCTTGCTGAACTAACATAACTCCGGCTAGAATCGCTCCAAGCAGCAGAACAAGTACAAATATAGATCCTATTATTTGTGCAGCATTTCTACTGTTACTTATATTTTCACTGGCAGCCATATAAATAAGTATGTAATAAATACACACAAAGATCAACTCGTGTAAAATATCTATGTGAAGAAATATTCTAAAACGATACTGTATCTATTACTCGCAGGTTTCTTTTTGCGCATAGGCCTTGCTTTTTGGGGTACATATCAGCTTGATCACAACACATTTATTGCGTGGGGAAGGAAACTCTCTGAAGTAGGATATAGCCAATTCTATTCGACAGGATGGAGCGATTATTTACCGGGATATCTGTATGCATTAAAATTTCTTGCTGGTATTGAGCAATCTTTCTTAATACCAACTGAATTATTGTTTAAACTACCAGCAATAATTGCTGATATTGTGGTGGCTGCAATCATCTATGGTGCAGTTAAACAGAATCATAAGGAAAAATATGCATTACTTGCCTCAGCTGTCTTCCTTTTTAATCCGGCAGTCTTTGCGAATTCTACACTTTGGGGACAGGTAGATATCCTTTCATCACTTTTTTCCCTAGGTTCAGTTGTCTTTTTGGGAAATATCAGCTCTCCAATAATGCTTGCAATTGGAGGCAGCATTAAACCACAAGCTGCGATGACGCTTCCAATCTTGCTGGCCTTAATGCTACGAAACAAGTGGCGAGTAGAAAAAATACTTACCTATGTTCTTACCGTAGCACTTGTTTTTGCATTGATATTTTTACCATTTAACGGACAAGGGAATTTATTCTTATTTATATATGACCGTATAATGGTCACTCTTAACCAGTATCCTTACGGTAGTGTAAACGCATTTAATTTCTGGGGTTTGTGGGGATTCTGGAAGTCTGACCTTGAAGGAATAATTACTCATAAGACAATCGGGAATAGTATAGTCATCTTTTTCTCAATAATTAGTTTTATCAAAGTCTATAAAGACGAGAGTAAAAAATATATTGCACTCGCATTCTTGTTTTTTGTGAACTTTATGTTTTTAACTCGAATGCATGAGAGACACCTACTACCGTTATTTGCTCCACTTGCGATAGCTTTTATTGCCAATAACTATTATCGGATTGTCTATGTCATAACTTCGATAACGTATGGGGCAAATCTTTATTATGCCTATCAATTTATAGATCAAAATAAGCATTTTTATATACCGGATAGTGGGGTAACGCTATTAATATTAATTAATCTATTTGCCTTCGGTTTGCTTTCCTATGCATTTTTGTTTGACAAAAAATCTAACTATACTGTCGATTGGAAAAAAATAATTAACAGACTAAAGAGTAAGAAAAAAGAAGTCTTTAAAAAAGATCTTGTAACAAAACAAAAGAGTAAAAAGTATGTTTTTATTCTATTAGGGTTTGCACTTGTAACACGCCTAATTAATTTAGGCTATCCACCGAATGACTATTTCGACGAAATCTATCACGCATTCACGGCGCGAGCTATAGTTGCTAATGATCCCAAGCCATGGCATTGGATGAGTGAGCACCCAGAAGGGTATGCATATGAGTGGACACATCCACCTTTAGCAAAAGAAATAATGGCGGCTTCTATGAAAGTAATCGGCGTTAATCATTTCGCTGCCAGATTACCAGGTGCATTACTCGGTGTAGGGATAGTTTTTCTCACATACAAGCTCTCACTAGAATTAACTAAACGTCGTGACATATCACTTATTGCCATGTGTGCTATTGCAACAGATGGGCTTATCTTTACAATGTCACGAATAGCAACTGCCGACGTCTACTTAGTTTTCTTTATGATGTTGACATTGTTATTCCTTTCTCAGCATAGATACAGTTTGTCCGCACTTGCGCTTGGGCTTTCAGTTGCGACTAAATGGAGTAGTGTATGGATTCTTCCTGTGATTGTCATCTTTTTTATTAGCCAACGTATGCCACTTAAAAAAACTTTGGCTAGTTTTGTTGTAGTACCACCACTCGTATATCTTGCTAGTTATATTCCTATGTTTACACATGGGTATACGCTAGACACATTTTGGGGCATGCAAAAGCAAATGTATTGGTATCATTCAAATCTAGTCGCTACACATAGCTATTCATCTCGGTGGTGGAGTTGGCCTCTTAATATACGACCAGTATATCTGTATCAATTTGATAATCGAACTGGTCTACTGGGTAACATCTATGCGATGGGAAATCCAGTCTTTTTCTGGCTCGGCGTGGTTGCAATAATCATTGCGTTTTATTATGTAGTAAAACGATCTACGCCTAAAGCAATTGCATTATTATTATTTTCATATTTAGCTCTCTTTACACCTTGGTCTGCAAGTCCACGCATTATGTTTATTTATCATTACATGCCTGCACTACCTCTCATGGCGATTATTTTGGGATATATTTTAAGAAGACATCGTAGATTCGTGATTCCATTTATCATATTAAGTTTTGCCTCATTTGTATATTTCTATCCTCATTGGACAGGGATGCACATTCCTGAGTGGCTCTCCTCAAGTTATTATTGGCTTAAAAGCTGGAGGTAATATAAAGTCTTTCCTTTTTTATATTTATATCTAACCTACCTAATTTACATAGAGAGTTTTTGACATGTAATAAACAATTAACTTATATACGAAGTGTATTAGTTTTAGAGGGCGAGGAACAAAGCCGCTATGAGCAATAGTCCTGCAAATCCGATACCAAGGACTGTAGGGAGTGATACTCCAGCATCTGGTAGTTCAGGTGTTGGCGTTGCACTAGCACCTGGTACAGGAGTTGACGTGCTCTGTGCGATATATGAGCTTGTAGGTGCAGCTGTAGGCGTACCTGTCGGACTCGCTGTCGACGTTGGCGGTGCCTCACAATCATTCTCCTGTGGATAATTTATATGTCGACACGTCCTCGTAGCAGAATAACAAATGTAATTAGAATCAATAGAGCGACAGTCATCATCAGTATTACAACTAGAATCACAAACTAAAGGATTTGCTGTTGGTGTTGGAGTACTTGATGGACTTGGTGTTGGTGTTGCGCTAGCGATAGTAGAAGGGCTAGCCGTTGGACTTGGGCTTAGAGATGGAGATGCACTAGGGGAGATACTTGGTGTGGCTGTTGGTGATCCACTTACTGTTGGTGTAGGCGTTGCAAATGTAATTGAAACAACTTCACAGTGATTAACTGTTCCTGCAAATGGAGCATTAGGTGCGTTTGGTGCAAGAGAGTCTGATCGTCGCTGGTAGAACAGCATACCACTTGCAAGTGCTATTCCAGCTAAGACAAAAACTGCTAATAATCCAAATATTGTTTTTTTATTGTTCATACTTTTTTATAACCAACCTAAATTAGCGTGATACAGCTCACCCTTTATTGTTAAACCTGTTGTACCTGTTGGAATAATATAATCAAGATAAAATCCATCAATCGAATTTATAACATGAGGATCTCTTTGTGTTGTCTCACGTGGAGTCTTTTCATTATTGATTGTAAATCGTGCTTTTGAAAAGAATCCAAGATTTGTGTTTCCAGCGACACTTAACCTAATCGTATCTCCTGGCTGCAACTCTTGCATCTGAGCGACTGTTAAGCGGTTCCAACTAGTGTCATAGACTCGTATATCGAGACATTGAGCACCGATATCTGGAGCTGCCGTAGGGCTTGGTGCTGTCGTTGGTGCTGTAGGATTACATATATACTCAAGTACTTCGGCAGATGTGAATACATGATTTGGGAAACTAGGATGGTAAATAAAGCTATTTTCAGGGTCGGTTGTTGTTTCACCACAACGCATTCTTTCAAATGCTGATCCATCATAGAGTGGCACATCGGTCATAGGACCTCTACCACCTTCCGTCCCTCGTGGTACACAGATCCCTTGACCATTTCCTCCACATGTTGACTGTGCTGCATATGTACATGAGTAACCCTCGTCACAAAGACCTATACCAGATCCACAAGGGGCTCCACAAGCATTTGGAAGTTGACAGTCACATCTGCTGCCAAAAACGGTATCGCCACCAGAGTTATAACATGTTTGGTTTACACACTGGCCTTCGCGACACACAACCGGAACTCCCAAGGTTGAATCACCACAGTCAGAATCTACACTACAGCCCTCTCCACAGACTGCTTTTGGCGTTGGAGTAGGTTGTGGTGTTGATTGAGGGGGAGTTTTAGTCCCTGTAGGTCCACAACAGTATCCACCATCTCCACATTGATTTCCTTCACCCGGGCCACCAGGTCTGCCAACTTCACCGCAGTTGTCATACTGTCCATCTTTATCACCACCAGTATCCCAATATTCTTTTGGAACACATACCATTGAATCTTCACAGTTTGCTTGAGGTAGATCACCACCACCTGTTGGTGGTGAAGTAGGGCTTGTGCCACAAGACTCACCATACCTACGCCATGCATAAGCAACAGTCTTAAAGCCGTCGTTGTAGACACCATCATGATTTAGTTCATCAGTATAACAACCAACATCAATTTGTTCAGCTCCGCAGCTTTGTTCAAAACCTAATTTTCCACCAGCAGAATTCACAAAACCTGTTTGAGTATCGTTTACAACAGGATCGTTATTGTCATTTGAATGAAATCTTCTAATTTCACAGGTACCGGACGCGATACTAGGTAGGTTACAGTTATCGTTAATACAAAAACTATTACAGTATGCTTTGGCTGCGGGATCTATTTCAAGTGAGCTACATCCTGAAAGATTATTTACATGTCCTGAATCTATAACTGTTGAAGCTCTTTGTATAAAATTCTGTGGTTGACCAACGAGTACAACACCAGCAATAACACCTGCAAGAAGAAGGAGGACTGAAAAGACACCCACAAATTTACCAAGGCCAAATCGAGATTTCTTTTTTCCAGAATCAGTTGTTACAAATCCTTCTGGTTGATTCGATTGTACTTGTTGTTGAACAATAGGTTGAGGTGTCACTTGATTTGTTTGTTGTGTGTTTTGTACTTCTGCTGCCATATATGTATATTTACAGAGCAAGTCCAAGTGCTGCAAGTAGCAATATTGAACCGATTCCAATACCAAATAAAGTTGGTAGTCCTATTCCTGCCTCAGGTAACTCAGGAGCTTGTGTAGGTGCTATTGTTGGGGCGGTCGTTGGACTTGCTGTTACAACTGGTGTTGCTGTCGGAGTTGGTGCAATTGTAGGAGTTGCCGTTGCGCTCGGACTAGGGGTTGGTGTTTCTGTTGTACCTCCAATACCTGTAGTGTCTACAAGAGAGAAAGAGAGTGAAGTACACTGTAATGTTTCAAAATCGCCAACTGTTAAAGCGACAGCATTTGGTTCGTCTGTAGTTTGAACCTGTTCTTGAGTCAGATTTTCTACTTCAACAAGACTTCCTGTGAGATTGTCACATGCAGGGCTTGTTTGAGAAACTCCTTGCCAATCCCAGCCACTGCTGGTTGTATCTGTCCAATTTAGGTTTAGCTGCCACTGTGAGCAGATTGATCCAAGGCCTGATTCAAACGCTTCACCTGGTGGAAGCTCTTGTAAACCGTTGGTATCCTCACAGGCTGTCTCATCAAAACAATCAATTTCCCATACAACTGTAACGGTGTTCGTAGTATCTGTGTTTGTGACAATAAACATATCTGGCAAATTCCAATCGCCAGAGGAGGGATTAACAGTAATTGGGCTTTCTTGTGCACCTGATATATTTGGTTCAGTAGGTGTCACACCATTATCACGAAGCTGATATAATCGCAGTGCTGTAAATACCGCAACCCCAGCAAGAACCACAGTAGCTCCTACAACCATTAGTGTTACAAAATTTTTCTTTATAAATTCCATATTTTATTATTTATATCCAGCCAGCTTCAGAGTGCATAATCTCAGCGTCGATTGTAAAGTCGGTAACTTCTTCAGGTATCTCATATTCATAATAGAACTCATCAGTTCCAGGACGTTTTGTTGTTACTTCTTCCATTAGCTCACCGTTTATGGTGAAGCGTGCTGCACTAAACGATCCTCGTGATGTTGTTCCGCCAACTGTGAACCTTACAAGTTCGCCTGCTTCCAAAGTAGTGAGATCCGTTGTTGTAAGTGGTTCCCAATCAACCGTGAATGCTTTGACTTGGCTACATTGCGCAGTCGCTTCAGGGCCAAAACTTCCAGTTTGATCACAATCTTTGTTACCAATAGCTCTCCATGTAAAGCTGCTGTTTTCAGGTACTGGAACAACTCCTAGAACACTACTATCACCAGAACTGAGAGCTGGAACATCAAATGTTACAGAAAGCTCTCCATTAATATATATATCAACCTGCTGTGCTGGTAGGTCACGCACACTTCCATTGAGGGCAGTAACTGAACCACTTTGATCAACTTCAAATCTATATAAAGTACAATCCCAGGCAAAAGACTGATCTATTTGTGGTCGACTTAAGAGGAAAGTTCCGGTTGCGATTCCAGCGACTGCAAGAACAAGAACTAATCCAATCATAATTATTCTGCGTCGACTTCCTCCTGAGCTTGATCCTGATGAACTTGTTGTAGTGACTGTTTCTGGTGTTATGGTTGCACTCGTTGTAGTTTGAGTTGAAGAAGAAGGATCTGTCTGTGAAGCTACTTGTGTAACTGGACTAGGGCTATCATCTGATGACACAGCTGGCGCTGCGAAGGCCGACATATCTGCTGTTGCAGATGGAAAGCCAACCCCGTTTGGAGTTGAGCTCTGATTCTCTGTAGTGGCAGTTGTTGGATCCATAAATATACGACTATTAATTTATGCTAAACGTTTATTTATGGTGTGTCAATCAATTTCGAAGCGAGAACCCTGGTTGAAGTTCTCTGGAAGTTCAATTTTAGCTTCTGGAAGAGTATCCCTTGTTGTTTCTCCTGACTCACGATAGTCATAACTTTCTCCAAGTATTATATCTGGGATTGGCTGTGTGAAAGCTGGATATGTTTGTACATTTGCGATACCTAGCGGTCCGCCTTGTACAAATAGCTGAATAGAAGATGTATTTGGCTCGACTTCATAATATGATTGCAATGTTATATCTCTTACATTGTTATACGGCAGCAAAAAATTCCCACTTTTAGAAGTTTTTGCAGATAGTAGCTGGGCAGATCCAATTTGTGCATATACAACGACATCTACAGCAGGAACATTTAATTTTGTAAACACTTGTCCTGATATTATTTCAGATGAATTTCGTGGAGAAAGAGTAGGAGCCGTTGTAACTGACCATGGAATCCCGCTATTTAAGAACTCATCTCCTGCTGAGGTAATTGAGAAATAATATGTTGTTTCAGGCGATAGATCATCTACTGTAATATAGTGTATCCTTTTTGATGATGTATCACTTTCAAAATAATTAGTACCCAGAGATGGTGATTGACCTAGGCTAATGAAAGCAGTGGTGTTTGTGTCTGTGTACCATGAGACGCTAAATGAACTATCTGTTACATTAGTAATTCGCAAGTCGTTAGGAGTATATGTTGGGGAGGCACTTAATCTGAAGATTTGTTGCTGTTGGACAAGATACACGCCGCCTGCTAGTCCTAGTACGAGAAAAATGATTGCGATGAGTGTTGGGATTTTAGTTTTGCGCACTTTCGGTTGCTGTTTGATCGACGGTTGTATCTGTTGGAATGTCTACTTGGTCTTGTTCCTCGACAGAATCAGCCTGAGATTCTTGCTCTTCAACCGGAGACTCTTCTTCTATCTGCTGAAAATCTAGATCATTAACAATAACTGTATCTCCAATTTCTGAGTCTTCTAAATAAATACGATTTACCAGCCTATCAAGAGTTACTTGATCTAGTGTTGGATTGAGCTGCTGCAGAACCTCCGTTGGAACATCAACTGGCGCAGGCTTTGTGAATGCTCTGTAAATCTCAAATGAAACCCATACAAAAGTCGTGATAAATGTGAATATTGCGAGCTGAACAAGGTGTGGCAGTTTTTCTTTTCTCATATTATTTAATAATAAACGGCGTTCTTCCCATTACAGAAAGGATAACAGATTCACCAGTTCCCTCAGGTTCTGGCTGTAATGAAATCTTATCAATAAAAACAGGGCGTCTCATTCTCTGTATTGTACCAATGTACTCTTTAACATTTTCATATCTTCCTTGAGCACTAAAAGATAATTCAATACTTGAAGCTGATGTGGGATAGAGGTCCGTTTGATCAGGGGTTATTTCTTGAGTTTGTGTGGCTGGTGCTTGCGCCCCGAGAAGGGTTACTCTTTGAATATCCATAGATACAAGCTGAGCTGAATGTGTTTGTGCAAGACCTTCGATCTGACGTGCGTGTTGGGTAGGATGTGGACCATCTGGTACAGCCACATCTAATAGCTGTATCAGGTTTGTATTCTGAATATATAGCGCCTGAGCAGTATCTAAATCATCCACTTTCTGTAAAAGTAGGTTTAGTGTCTCTTGTTTTCCTTTTATTTCATTTTGGAGCTCCGCGATTGTAATAAATGTTGGTTTAATTGCAAAAATAGAGAAGACTACAATAACTGATAAACTCAACATCAGTTCGATGTACGTGCGAACATCCTGTCGCTTATTATAAATAAGCACAAGGTTTTTCGCATATCTTTTATATAACTGATAACTTTGGTCAAGACTAGCCATTTGTTGTATTTACGTCTGCATGGATTGTGAAAAAGAGAAACGGTGAGTCAGCTTTTTGTTCAACATTTCCAAGTGTTACTGTATCAAATAAAGCATCATTGGACATCAGATTAATAAGGTCATATATCGAGGTCTCTCGAGCAGAGGATACCCGCAGTTCTACCTTTTTTGATTCTAGACTGATGTTTTCAATTCTCGTATCAAGAGGAATATAGCTTGCGATTGAGTCTGTTACGGTAACAAGGCTTGTTGAACTTTGATCAATTGAGGAGAGGACAGATACTTTGAGCTGCTTTTCTCGAAACTCATTTTCAAAGTCTCGGCGGGCTGCGATAATTGCTGATTGCTGTTTGATTGCATCGTTAAGATCGTTAATACGAACATCAAAATAGAAACGAGACAAGAAGCCTCCAACAACGATGAGCTCTACCAAAATCACTATATAGCGAAAAGTTGAAAGCGACCATTTGAGAATTCGCCCCAGCGTTGTTTTATCAAAGTCTTCTTTTGGAAGCAGATTTATATGTTTTTTTGTTTTGGCAGTCATAGCATGAAACGCACACAATCAATGTGTACTAGAATCAGTATAGATAAATTTTGGCGAATTTAAAACAATCGATTATTTGCGGCCAAATTGTGAAGCTTGGGATTTTATACGAGCTGCTTTATTTTTGTGGATAATATTAAGCTTAGCTGCGCGATCTGCGAGACTTGAAACAAGAGTAATGTCATCTTTTTTACCTGATTTTGAAGCAACACGAATTGCAGCTTCAAGCTTTGATTGCAGGATGCTGTTGATTTGCTCTTTTCTTTTTGAGCTTCGGAGAGCTCTTTTTGCTGTTTTAGTTACTGGCATGTATGTATGATTAAATTGCGTTTTGCACTGGTGAGTATAGCTTACGCGCGTTAAAATATCAATCAAATGAATAAATTCTGGCAAAAATCAAAAGCAATTCTTACAAAACCACAAGAAACTATCTTTTCTGCAAGTCTGATTATTATGCTTATGATTGTTGCCTCACGCGTGATTGGCCTCGTGAGATTGCGTGTTTTAGCGCACTTTTTTGTAGACAGTGAGTTGGCGCTCTTCTTTGCAAGCTTTAGGCTTCCAGATCTTGTTTTTGAAGTCTTAACACTTGGCGCTTTATCTTCTGCGTTTATACCTGTATTTAGTGCACGTCACAAAAAAGACCCAGACGAGGCATTTGATACAGCCTCTCGAGCTTTGAATATTGGACTACTTGTATTTGCAGTACTAGCAATACTGTTTGGGCTCATTGCACCACATATTTATTCAGTTATTGCACCAGGATTTGATCCTGATCAAACAATACAGATCGCTTATCTTGCGAGAGTTTTATTCGCAGCACAAGGATTTTTTGTCGTGAGTTACGCGATGACTGGGGTATTAGAGAGCCTAAAGAGGTTTTTAATACCTGCACTCGCACCAATTTTTTATAATTTAGGGATAATTTTGGGAACATATCTTTTTGTGGATCAGCTAGGATTGCTTGCACCCGCACTTGGCGTTGTTATTGGAGCTTTTTGTCACTTTATTATTCAACTGCCATTCGCATATAAGCTTGGTTTTCGATTTAAACTCGCAATTAAGCCAACAGCTGATGTGAAGAAGATCGGTCGATTAGCAACACCGAGAGTAATTGAACTCCTCATTTTACAGCTATCCAAGATGGCAGAACTCTTTTTGGCATCGCTAATCACGCTTGCATCATATACGTACTATACATTTGCATATTCAGCACAAGCTTTGCCAGTAGGTTTAGTAGGATTATCTATTGCAAAAGCAGCTTTACCAACACTCTCTGCTCAATCTGAGGATCTGAAAAAGTTTAAACAAACACTTAAAACAACTATCTATCAAGTGATGTTTTTGATAATTCCAATGGCTGCCTTTTTAATTGTTCTTCGTGTACCAATTATCCGTCTGCTGTTTGGTACAAATATCTTTGATTGGGAAGCCACAATCCAAACTGGTTTTGTGTTATCGGCATTTGCCGTTGGTGTCCCGTTCCAGGCAGCATCACTTCTACTAACACGCTCATTTTATGCACTGCATGATACAAAAACACCTGTAAAAGTTTCACTAGTTGCGACATTTATTTCAATTGGTATGGGCTTTCTATTGATAATGGGTTTACACGTACCAACCTGGGGTCTTGCAGCAAGTTATGCAGTCGGTCAGATATTCCAAGCTTGTGTGCTCTATTTTCTTGTTTCAAAAAAGCTCAATCATGGAAAATTTTTCAGCTTGTTACCAGTTGTAAAAAGTCTTATTGCTTCAGCTGGATCTGCCTTTATTATGTATTACTTTTTGAAATTTTTTGATCGATCAGTATGGGTTAAGCAAATTTCATTTGTAGGAAGTGAGTCAATTAGAACTATTAATTTTGAAGCTTTTGTTCTAGACACACGTTATACAACCAACCTGATTATTCTATCTGGAATGACAGTATTAATTGGAGTAGCGATCTATATTGCCTTAAGTTTATTAATGAGATCAGAGGAACTCTACGCTATATTAAAAGTTCTGCGATTAAGAAAGATTGGCTCACTATCAAAAGAGGAGGAGAGTATTGTTCCAACTCCTTCAGATACTAGCCAAGTGTAAATATACCAGTTGGGAATTTTGGAAAATCCCCAACTGCTTACATACGAGTTATCAGATACGAACTTTTTCTATTTGTCCTGTGACATATCCACCTGAATGTACAGCTTCTGCATGAGCGTACAATATCTGTAAGACATGATATTCACGCTCATTGACCGTATATGTCGTCTTCCCTGAATATCTCACTTCAGTACCGTCACCAAATTCTTTATCTATTAACCTTGCAATTTGGTGAGTATGCTTCAAGTCCCAATCTCGTTTTTTCCAGTGTGAATCTGAGATAAAAACATGAAGCTTCTTATTGTCGGGAAGTGATTCAACAACTGCGATATCTGGAAATAGTTCATCTGGATGGTCTTCCTTCCATTCAGCTTGCATACCAATCAGCATGTAATCATGACCAGATTTTTTAAACTCGTTAGCCATTATGTACCTTTCTGTAGCAATGCTACGTACGATTGACTTGCCAAGTATACAAACTGGGGTATTAATTTGCAAAAAAAATAAAAGGAGAGGTACCACGCGTAATTCTGTGCGTCTGGAGTTTCGGTGAACCACCTAGGATGGTCTTATTCACCTTATCTTCCAGTTCGGGAGTTTAAACCCTTTGGCCCTCGTACCTATAACAGTTTTCCCAGCTCCCTACGCTCGTTTGCTGAGAAACAGTTCTAGAAACAACAAGTGACGTTCCCTCTCCTAACAGACATATTAGTAGGTGAGAACCAGAAGTTCAAGATGTATACATAGATACTCTGAATTGACTAATATCTAGCACTCTTGATATTATATTGCTAGTTTATGGAAACATTAAGCATACGACAGACACAACTACTCAAAGCAATCATCGATGAGTATATCGACACAGCTGAGCCTGTGGGCTCAGTAAATTTAGAGCGTAAATATAATTTAGGAGTTTCTCCAGCCACGATTCGTAATGAAATGTCTACTCTTACGGAAAAAGGCTTTCTGCGTCAGCCTCATACATCAGCTGGTCGTGTGCCTACGCCTATTGCAATGAAGTTTTATATTAATCAGCTTATGGATGAGAAGGCGATTAGCGTGACAGATGAAGTGCACGCTAAAGAATCTATCTGGGATTCTCGAGATAATATTTTAGAACTTCTTAATGAGGCGACACATAATTTATCTGACAAAACAGACTTACTTGCAATCGCTGTACTAGATGATGGAACGATCGCAAGCTATGGACATTCAACGCTTTTTCATAATCCAGAGTTTTATGACTATCAAGTTGTACAGAGTCTCTTCAATGTCATCGAAGAACGAAAAAGAATGCACAAGCTTTTTTTTGAACATTTAACCGGTATGACGCCTATTGAAGTTCTTTTCGGAGAAGAACTTGGATGGGATTTTTTTGAGCCTATTGGTATTGTTGCCAGCCGATTTCAGGCTGGTTCACACGAAGGAGCCATCGGGGTATTGGGACCTGCAAGATTGAACTATTCTCGAGTGATACCTATGGTACGATACTTTGGGAGAATAATTGCAGAAATTACTCATGAATAAAGAAAGAAGGGAATCACAACAAAAAAAAGAAAAAAGTTCAAAGACTACTGAACTTGAGCAACAGATAGGTGAGTTGGAAGCACAGCTTCAAAGAGCTTTGGCTGATTATGATAATCTCCGCCGCAGAGTTGATCGTGAAGCAGGGGAGTTTGAGCCAAGAATAAAATCTAGAGTTTTTAGTCGTATACTCCCAACGCTTGATATGTTCTATGATGTTCAATCTCATTTGCAAGATGGGGGATTGGCAATGGCAATAGGGGAGCTGGAAAATAATTTGCGTGAAGAACAGATTATTAAAATAGAAGTTACCCCAGGTGATGTATTTAGCGAAGAATTACATGAAGCAATTGATGCTGTTGAAGAAGAAGGGGAGTCCGGAACTATTAAAGAAGTCTCACAGGCTGGTTGGAGATTAGCTGATGGCCCAATCATCCGCCACGCTAAGGTGGTTGTATATAAATAAAAGTGATACACTTCGTTGCCAAATAACCTACTAGGAGGAAAAGATGGCAAACGCAACTATCAGTACGGAGAGATTGAAGGAAGAAGGCGGTTCTTGGGTGGACAATAGTCGTAAGGATGACCCTAATCATGTACTGTACCTACAGCAATGCGGATTTGAAGAGATAGCGCTCATTAAATTCTTTGCTTTTCAAAGAGAAATCTATGGGGATCCATATATTTGCACTCTTCATGTCACGAAGTTGGCAGATGGTCGGGTCATCGCAGATGTCTGTTATGCCGATGGAATAGCCGGAGCACTTTTTGATCAGTCAGAAATCGACCAGTTCTTTCCAGTATTAGTTGGGAAACACCCTGAGCTAGAACATATAGATGGTTTGTATGGAAACTACTATCATGCTGACGGGACGCACGACGAATACTGGCAAATAGAATATCAAATTCCGACAAGATCCTAGTACAGGCAAGGCGCCTTTCAACAATTGTTGTCTGGCGCCAATTCACAATTTGGCACTTGACACACCTGAGTGCTAGTATTATATTTATGACTGTCTCCCGCAATGGGTGACTCAAATAGAAAGTAAATTATATAAAAATGGGAAAAATAATTGGAATCGATTTAGGAACAACTAACTCAGTCGTCGCTGTAATGGAGGGTGGACAACCCAAGGTTATCCCTGCTGCAGATACAGGACGAAATATTACTCCATCTGTTGTGGAGCCAAAAAAGAATCTCGTTGGTGACGTTGCAAAGCGTCAGATGGTTTTGAATCCTAAGACAACAGTACACTCCGCAAAACGCCTTATTGGTCGCCGAAAAACTGATGAAGAAACAAAACGATCTGAAAAACTTGTTGGTTACGACATTATTGAGGGTAAAAATAAAATGGCCGCAATCGAAATTGATGGTAAAGAATATACTCCACAAGAAATTGGCGCTCGTGTCCTGATGAAACTCAAGAAAGATGCTGAAGAGTATCTTGGAGAAGAAGTTACACAAGCTGTTATTACTGTGCCTGCGTATTTTGATGACTCACAACGACAAGCAACAAAACAAGCTGGTGAAATTGCAGGACTAAAAGTTGAGCGTATTATTAACGAGCCAACTGCAGCTGCTCTTGCATATGGATTGGAAAAGAAAAATGCAGAAAAAATCGCTGTGTATGATCTTGGAGGAGGAACATTTGATATCTCAATTCTAGAACTTGGAGATGGCGTATTTGAAGTTAAAGCTACTAATGGTGATACTCACCTTGGTGGAGATGATTTTGATGAAAAAATTGTTGATTGGATTGCAGAGGAATTCAAAAAGGACAATGCTGTAGATCTTCGAGAAGACAAACAGGCTCTTCAAAGAATTCGAGATGCTGCAGAAAAAGCGAAAATTGAACTTTCTGCTGCACCTGAAGTTGAAATTAGCCAACCATATGTTACTCAGAAAGATGGTCAACCACTTCATTTGAATCTTAAACTTACACGAGCAAAGCTTGAGAGCTTGGTAGAGGATCTGATTAAACAAACGCTTAAGCCGGTAGATTCTGCGCTTAAAGACGCTAAGGTAGATGCACATGATATTGACGAAATCATCCTTGTTGGAGGAATGACACGTATGCCTAAAGTTGTTGAGGAAGTAAAGAACTTCTTTGGAAAAGATCCAAATAAGTCTGTAAATCCTGACGAGGTTGTCGCAATTGGTGCTGCAATCCAAGGTGGAGTGTTGGCAGGAGATGTGAAGGATATTTTGCTTCTTGATGTTACTCCGTTGACACTTGCAATCGAAACTCTTGGTGGGGTTGCTACTCCAATGATTGAGAGAAATACAACAATCCCTGCATCAAAGAAAGAAACATTCTCAACTGCTGCTGATAATCAGACACAAGTTGAAGTTCACGTTGTTCAAGGTGAACGCCCATTGGCTGCTGACAATAAGTCCTTAGGTAAATTTATACTTGATGGTATTCCTCCAGCACCTCGTGGAGTCCCACAAATTGAGGTTACGTTTGATATTGATGCATCAGGAATTCTAAAAGTCACTGCTAAAGATAACGCGTCAGGTAAGCAAACTGATATTACAATTTCAGGTGCTATTGGTCTTTCTGATGACGAAGTAGAAAGAATGAAAGAAGAGGCAGAAAAGCACAAGGCAGATGACGAGAAGAAAAAAGAATCGATAGATCTAAAAAACCGTGCCGACCAAATGATTGGTATGGCAGAGAAGTCACTCAAGGATGCTGGGGACAAGGTAGATGATGATCTCAAGAAGAAAGTACAAGAAAAAATTGATGCTCTAAAATCTACTAGAGATGAAGAAGAATCTGATAAAGAAAAGATAGAGAAGGCGATAGAGGAACTCTCAACTGAGCTTCAAGAAATTGGAAAGAAGATGTATGAGGCTTCTCAATCAGAAGCAAAACCAGAAGGTGAAACTGACTCTACTGAAGACAAAAAAGATTCTCCAAAGGATAAAGGGGATGTAGAAGAAGGCGAAGTTGTTGAAGGGGAATAATGGATCGTAAAAATTTAGCGATTTCAGCTGCTTTTATACAAACATTTATATCAAGTCCATCTCCCAAATTGAGAATTGAACAACACTATCCGTATAGATATGTACAGCCAACAACTGTTTTAGAAACATCAAAAAAGTTTAGTGAAAATATATCTAATTTACTTGACGCTACAGCGAAGCCTATAAGCGATGCCCGCCAGATTAACAGGACTGTTAACAGTTTAGCTACGGGTTCAAATGGATATTCTGTTACTAGTGCGGCGACTAGCACAGGTACTGCAATTTCTTCGTCAACAAGTACATCTACTACTAATACTTCGACAACGACTGTTTAGTTTACAATTAATTAACAAAACACTCTAATCTGAATTCTACCTACTGTTTTTTATCTTTCTTGACCACCAGCATATATCATTCTCCGTGGTTTAGCACTCAATTCTATTAACTGCTTAACAAACATATGCTTACTTGATACAATTACCACACTATGGCAGCAGGGAAAACAGACTACTATGACATTTTAGGCGTCACAAAAGAGGCGAGTGCAGATGAGCTCAAAAAAGCATATCGCAAACAGGCGATGGAATGGCATCCAGATAAACATCAAGGCGGCGACAAAGAAGCGGCAGAGAAGAGGTTTAAAGAGATAAACGAAGCGTATCAAATATTGTCCGACGCGAATAAACGACAAGCTTATGATAAGTTTGGCCATTCGGCCTTCTCCCCCGGCGGAGCAGGCGCTAGAGGTGGCAATCCATTTGCTGGTGGATATGGTGGCCAACAAGGACCATTTCAATATACATACACAACAAATGCAGCTAATGGTCAGCAATTTGATTTTGGTGATCCCTTTGAAATTTTTGAGCAATTTTTCGGAGGTGGTTCTCCTTTCGGCCAAAGAGGTCCTCGTATTCCCCGCTACTCTATCGATATCGACTTTATGGATGCTGTACACGGTGTTGAGAAGGATGTTTCAATTGAAGGTAAAAAAAGAACTATTAAAATTCCAGCTGGAGTTGATGATGGTTCACGCATTCAATTTAATGACTTTATCCTTTCAATAAATGTTAAACCCTCTGCAACGTTTGAACGAGATGGAGCTGATGTGTATGTTGAAAAGCTTGTTCCATTTTCATCACTTGTATTGGGTGACAATGTATCAGTTCCAACACTTAATGGTAAAGATCTAAAGCTAAAGATCCGTGCTGGAACTCAGCCTGGTAGTTATATCAGACTACGAGGCGAAGGAATTAAGCATTTGAGACATCAAGGTCACGGAGATCTTTATGTGAAGGTAAATGTCCAAGTTCCCAAAAAACTGACAAGAGCACAAAAGGATGTATTCAAAAACCTTCAAGAAGAAGGCCTTTAAAAATGATACAATCAGGACAGAATGTCCAAGTTTGCAAAACTATTTAGCCTCATTTTGTCCATATTTTTGTTTGTATTCTTACAATACTCTTCTCCTACTCTCCTGGCACAAGATAATACACTTATTGGACCGGCTGTGTGCGGTGGCAGGACAATGTATATATCAAATGATGGCAATTACTATACAACCTTCTGTAGTGCTGTCTGTGTGGGCTGTACGGTTGCACAAACTTTTCAAGGATGTGGTTTTGGACAGCAATGTTTTGTAGGTGAACGATTTGAAGGCTGTGCCGGAGTTGATCTCACGCAATGCTCTGCAGATGAATATAATTATGATGAGTGCAATGTAAGCCAGACCGCCGGAAATCCGTATTTATATGACAGCCAGTCGTGCTCTTCAGAAGGTGGTTGTTTTATTCCTTACCCTGGTGTCGGTCAAGGTGGTGGTATTTGTGTCCATTCACAAGAAGATGTTGAATTTAATTGTGATAATCCTCCCGGCAATGTCTGCAATGCATCTGAGTATAATATCTGTTTCAACAACACCGATGAGGCAGGTTTGGTTGCGTCAGACGGCAGTGGGAGAGCAAATTTGTGCGATTGCGCTGAATATATTCCAGATGGGAATGGTGGCACGACTCCGATGTGTTTTTTTGAAGATCAAGCTTCATATGATGCTGCACTCCAACAACTTCAAGAAGATGAGACACCTTGGAGTGATGATTGGTGCCCCACCTGTCCTCCAGGATATACAGTTTCTGTTGATAATATAAACGGAACTAGCGTCTGCCGCAGTAATAGTATGAGCCCACCAATAACTGACCCTGTGAGCTTTGCAACATGTGGAGATGGTCAGTATTGCGATCTTCTTATTGGTGGTGGAAGCTGTCGTGATTATATAAATGAATGTCGTTATATCGGTGTTACTGGTGACGCTGATACCTTTGAAGGTTGTGATACATTTGAGGGACGAGATGTTTCTTGCTCTATTGAAGGATATGATTATTGTTGTCCATCCACAAACAATTGTGAAGAAGCTGGTGGTGAGGCGCAGCAATGTATCCAAGTTCCTGGAACAACAATTATTGCTCCAGGAGGAGGTTTTATTCAGGGCTGCAACGATGCCTTTGATGGAAACTATCCAGTTGAATGCGATAGCTCAAATGTAAGTAGTTCTACGTATTCTTGTTGCCGTAGCCGACAAGCCTGCTCTGCGTTAGGAGGTCGTGCACCAAACGATGGCTTTGAATGGGCTGGTTGTGAGGGTAATACATCAGGAATTCCGACAGCAATAGGATGTATAGATTTCAGTAACGTATCTAGTATCTCAATTTCACTTATACGATTTGCTATTGGACTTGGTGGAGGTGTAACTCTCATACTCATTGCTTATGCAGCTTTTGTGATTATGACCTCAGCTGGTGATCCAAAACAGCTTGCACAAGGACGTGAAGTCTTAACGGCTGCGCTGATAGGTCTTGTGATGTTTGCTATTAGTGGTCTCATTATGAGGGTTATAGGAATTGATGTTTTGGGCCTATTTTAGGCTACTCTAGGTTGACTTACTGCTGTCTCTTTATTAAAATATCCTTGTTTGAAGTATGAGTGGGTAACAAACCCGCTTATTTTTTTAACAGAATATAAAATATAGTTATGGCAGGTACAACAGCAAGAACAGAATTTAACCAAGCACTAAAAGCAATCGCAACTGAGCGAGGACTTGATGCTGATGTTATTTTAGAAACAATTCGCCAGGCATATGTGGCTGCGTATAAAAGAGATGCTCGTGAGCGTGGTGAGGATGTTGAAGAGCTTGGGCATGAAGCTGTCATTGATCCATCTACTGGTGAGGCTCGAATTTTACAGTTTGATATTGACCCGGAGACACTAGAACCTACAAGTGAAAAAACAGACGTTACTCCCCCAGGCTTTGGTCGTATTGCGGCACAAACAGCAAAGCAAGTTATTCATCAGAAAATTCGTGAAGCAGAAAAAGGTGCTCTGATGGATGAATATTCCGGTCGCGTAGGTACACTTGTGTCAGGAACTGTACTCCGCTTTGATGGAGCAAATGTTCGTGTTGATCTGGGACGAGCAGAAGGTATTATGCCAGCTGAAGAGCGAGTTCCAACAGAACGACTTAATCCATCACAAAGGCTTACGTTTCTTCTTAAAGAAATCAATGACACACCGCGTGGTAAACAAATTGTTCTCTCTCGCGTAGACCCACAATTTGTTGAGGCTATTTTTGCTCGAGAAGTACCAGAGATCGCATCAGGAAGTGTCGAAATCAAGGCACTTTCTCGTGAGCCTGGTGCTCGTGTAAAGATTGCGGTTGCTTCTGATCAACCAGGTGTTGATCCAGTTGGATCATGTGTCGGTCAAAAAGGTGTTCGTGTCCAAGCTGTTACAAATGAACTTGGTGGCGAGCGTGTAGATATTATTCCTTGGACGACTGATGGAGAAGAATTCTTAAAGGCAACACTTGCTCCTGTTGATATTACAAATATCAAATTTACCAAAAATGAAGATGGTGACAAGATTGCAATTGTTAGTGTGCCCGAAGATCAACTTTCACTCGCAATTGGTAAAGATGGTCAAAATGTACGCCTTGCATCCCGAATTACTGGATATCGTATCGAAGTAGAAGGTCCTGATGGCCCAGTAAAGCCTAAGGTCGAAGAAAGCAGTGAAGAGGAGGAAGAAGAGACGGAAGAAAAGTTGGACATTCAGGCAGAAAATGTGGACACAAAAGAAGCATCTTCTGAGAAGACAGAAGAAAATGTGGACACAACTCAAGATGAAACAGCAGATGCTGGTTCAGAAGAAGAGCAGGAAGCAGAATAATGAATACCTACTCAGCAAACACAATCTATGACAAAAAGACCGCCAATAGTAACAGTTCTAGGGCATGTCGATCACGGAAAGACGACGCTACTGGATGCAATTCGTAAAACTCGCGTAGCAGCGGGAGAGGCTGGTGGTATTACACAAGGAATTGGAGCTTCACTTTTTGACACTTCTGAAGGAAAAATCACATTTATTGATACTCCAGGACATGAGGCGTTTTCTATTATGCGTGAACGTGGTGCAAAGATTGCTGATTTGGCAATTTTAATTGTCGCATCTGATGATGGACCCAAGCCTCAGACAGAAGAAGCATTGAAATACATAAAACAGACAAAAACACCTTTTATCGTTGCTTTCACAAAGATGGATCTCCCCTCTTCTAATTTTGAAAAAGCGATTTCTGAAATGGAGAAACGTGAAGTGTTTTTTGAATCTCGAGGCGGAGACACACCATTTGTAAAAATCTCTGCACCTCAGGGTGATGGCATCGATGAGCTTCTTGAGTTGATTCATTTGGTCGCAGAGGTGAATGATGTTCAAGCAGATCCGGATGGTCAACTTGAAGCAACTGTTATTGAAACTAATAAAGACAAGCGTGGACCTGTTGTATCTGTTGTCATTAGAAATGGGACACTTTCTCGAGGTGATGAAATTTACTGGGGTGATCAAAAGGTAAAAGTAAAAGGGTTGTTTGATGAAAATGGCAAAGGAGTTGCAAAAGTATTTCCTGGAGAACCAGTAGTTATAATGGGGTTTTCTGACCTTCCCCCTGTTGGATCTGTCCTCTCTTCTGAGGCATATGCACTTGTTAAAAATAATAAGGAAGATCACCACATGCAAAAGGATCAGCTTCCCCTTGTTATTAAAGTAAAGTCCGCTGGTTCTATTGACGCAATCAAGTATAGTTTGAATGATGAAGTCTTTATTCTCAATGCATCTGTTGGTGAGGTAACAGAAACTGACGTATTTACGGCAAAAGCAGCCGATGCTGTGATTCTTGCATTTGAGGCAAAAGTTCCTAATTCTGTCAAAAAACTTGCTGAAAATGAAGAAGTAGATGTCTTTGAATTTGACATAATCTATAAGCTTATTGAGAAGGTTGAAGAGATTATTAAGTCTGGAAAAGATGAAATCAAAGGAAAACTCGAAATTTTGGGAATTTTCCCCTATAATAAGCTCCAAGTTGCTGGAGGGAAGGTTTTAGAAGGTATTGTAAGAAATGGTGATAAGGTGAAGCTTATGCGAGGTGAGCGCGAAAAGGGAATTGCAAAAATAGTTTCTCTTAGGCGCGAGAAGAATGAACTTGAACAAGCAAAAGCCGGTGAGGAATGTGGAGCATTAATCAGACCGCAACTTGAATTTGAAGTTGGAGATATACTTGTAAGTATTAAATAAATGGAAAAATCACTAAAACAATTTATAGAAAATAGCCAATCAGTATTAATTTTGGTGTCTAAAAACCCATATCTTGACCAGATTGCATCAGGTCTCGCACTGTATCTTACGATTAAAGATACAGGGAAAAAGGTACATATAGCATGTCCATCTCCTATGCTTGTTGAATTTAATAGGCTAGTCGGAGTTAACAAAATAGTTTCTGAAATTGGCGATAAGAATTTAGTTATCCGATTCAAAAATTATGATCCACAAAATATTGAGAGAGTCACATATGACATTGACGAGCAAACACAAGAGTTTAAGTTATCAGTGATTCCAAAACCCAATGCGAGTTCCCCTACTGAAAATCAAGTAGATGTTAAATATTCCGGTATGAGCGCAGATACTGTTATCTTAATTGGTGGTGCGAATGAGGGTCACTTCCCTGATATTTCAAATGACACTATTGCTAGTGCGAAACTTGCCCATATAGGCAAGCAAGATGTTGCATCAAGCATTAACAATAGAACAATAACGTCGTTCGCTGCGCATAGAGCATCTATTAGTGAATTGATGGCTAGCTATATTAAAGAATTTACTCCTCAGATCCCTAAAGATATCGCATCTAATCTTCTTGCTGGCCTTAAGGAAGGAACAAGGGATTTCTCACACACAGCTGTGAATGCTGATACTTTTGAGCTTGCAGCTGAGCTTACTCGAGCCGGAGGAGACTCAAGTGCGGATTATAATCAAGGAAACAGGGGGCCAAAACAAGATCAACAGGATCACACAGAAGAAAAAAAAGAAGTTCAAGCTGTATCTCAGACCGATGCACGACCACAGCAATCACAATCAGCAGAGATTCCCGCTGATGATGAAAGTACTGATGAAGCCCCAGCAAGTTGGCTTGAGCCAAAAATCTTCAAAGGCGCAAACTCAAAGTAAGGCTTGTTTCAAGTAAATACTTGACATTTTCATCTTATAATATAAAATACCATTAGTATTTCGAAGCAACTCGCACTTACCTTGAAAAAGTTGCTTTGAAAAGTAGTTGATACTTTCTACAAACCTGGTTGAGGAACGCCGCTATCGCGAGCTGCGCGATACGCCGCCCTGTCCTCAATAATGTAGAAAGTATCTTTCGAATTGGTTTGACCCGTCCATGGGCCCTGATGAGGTTGAACCCCTTAATAACAGATCGTTGTCGCCTTCTGGCGTAGTACATCCTGGCTTATAGCTGGCTTCCCCGACGACGATCTGTTTTATCTTTCTTCTCCTTATCAAAACCTCAATATATTAACTATGTTATTTTTATTTATAATCTTGTAGAATCTAATCAGCCATTTTGGAGAAGTTCCTGGGTAATTCGACCCAATTTCTCACCTCGCTATCCTACGGTAGCATCTTGCACATCACGAAGGGCTGTTTATTGCATTAAGCGTTGGAAATCGCCAACATGTGATAAATAGCCCGGGAAATTTTTTGAGAAGTTTTTGAAGTAAAGAAGACTTCCAAAAAGAAAGTCTTCTTGTCGATAACTACGTAAGTGCTACTCTAATCTGACGTATAAATGCAGAGTGTAAATCTACAAATCTCTCGGGTGTGATGACGGTAGCCTTCTCTCCTGATACTGTTAAGAGCTCCTCGGTGGGAACCTCAATTGTTACAAGCCCGTGCCAGTTTAGCTGTTTAAACAGCTGCAAGATGTGCGTGAGTTCTGATGCGAACACACCTCTAAAGATATCAAAAGTCTCATCTCTGCTAGTCATAAGCTGTTCATCTGTCTTGCCGGCAACATATGCACCAGTCCTGATATGAATTTCTTCAATCATATCTATTGCATCATGAATGACAGTACGCCAATCTCCCAAAGAGAGATTCCTTGAGTGATTTGTATCGTATACAAATCTAACCCCTTTCTTTCGAGCCCAGACCTTTAATTCAAATACTGATGTAATATCCTCCTCGTCAAGTATTTGTTGAATAATCTGAACTCTTTGAGGAAAACTACTAAACTGAAACTTCTCTGGAAAATAATGCACGACAGGCAGTTTATTCTTAAAATATCGTCTCTGCATCTCAATAATTGACCGCATCGAGACAAATCTGTGCTGCAATGCCAAATACGACGGTAATGCTGCTTTATTTTTTTGATGACTTTCTAGTGCCCAAGGTAGAGATGTTTCATATAGATAGCTTTGATGAAAGCTACTAATGCCCTCTCGTAACAATGGACGGTTGACCAAACCAGTAGCCAACTGAATTGTTGGTACTGCTTTCCAACTGAGAGGGAACCACTCAATACGAGCACCACATAATTTTGCAAGACGCATCCAGTACTCAATAGGAGTTGCGGCTAGCCATGCAGTCTTTGTGTTAAGCATTGCCATATTCGAAATTGCAAAGTGAATACCACTTCTTTTTCTTTTGGCCTTCATCTTTTACACCTCTTTGTTTATGTGCTTTTTAGTTGTTCAAATTATAGGTTTTGACCTCTAATATTGCAAATTGAGTCTAGACATGTTACACTTGCATTCGATACAGGCAAGGTTTATCTAGGATGCCATCCAAGATTTACTTGGCTTGTATTTTGACTAGACACTAAAATGGCATTAACAAAAGAAGATAAAACAAATATTATTAAGAAATTCGCCCGAGAAAAAGGCGACACTGGATCTCCAGAAGTGCAAATTGCACTCCTCTCAGCACAAATTGATCAATTAACTGAGCATTTAAAGATTCATAAAAAAGATGTACACTCAAGACGTGGGCTTCTTTCAATGGTTGCCAAGCGAAGAAGATTGCTGGCTTATCTTCACAAGCGCGACGAAGCACGCTTCGACGCTCTTAAAAAAGAGTTAGAAATAAAATAAATTATTATTAGATGAAAATTGTAGAAAAAACGTTAAAACTTGGTGGTAGAGAACTTCAACTACGACACGGTGAATACGCAGAACAGGCTGATGGAGCTGTTGTTGCACAACTAGGTGATACTATCGTTCTTGCAACATGTGCTGTGGGTCTCGAATCAGATCGAGACTATTTCCCTCTTTCAGTAGAATATTCAGAAAGACTCTATGCTGGTGGAAAAATTAAGGGCAGTAGATGGGTGAAACGTGACGGTCGACCTTCTGACGAAGAGATCCTCACAGCTCGAGTAATCGACCGATCTATTAGACCTCTTTTCCCTAAAGGTTTCAAGCGTGAAGTTCAAGTTGTTGTAACTGTTCTTTCAGTTGATTTAGAAAACCAAGCTGCAGACTTAGCACCAATTGCAGCAGCAGCTGCAGTGGAAGTCTCCTCTCTTATGTGGAGTGGTCCTGTATCTATCTTAAGAGTAGGTCTTAAAGATGGAAAAACTATTATTAATCCCCTCACTTCAGACCTAGAAAACTCAGATATAGATCTTATTGTTTCATCAACTGCTGATTCAGTTGTTATGATCGAAGCAGGAGCAAAAGAAGTATCTGAAGAAGTAATACTTGATGGAATTGAAACAGCACATAAAGAATCTCAAAAGGTTATTAAACTTATTAAAGATCTCGCAAAAGAAGTTGGTAAAGAAAAGATTAAATTTGAAGCTCCTCATGCATCAGCGGCACTAGAAAAACAAGTTAAGAAAATCGTTGGAGATAAAATCGCTCCAATAGTTGAAAAGATGGCTCAAAAAGAAAATGGATTTGAAGAATTCATGGAACTCAAGAATGCTGTAATAGAAGAAGTTGGTGAAGAAGAAGGCATGCTAGCAGGTGAAGTTGTAGAAAAGATGCTAAAGACATTCATCCGCGACATGATTCTTACTGGAACAAGACCAGATGGAAGAAAACACACCGAGATTCGTGAATTAACATCAAAAGTAGGAGTACTACCAAGAACTCATGGTTCAGGAATGTTTAAGAGAGGCTCAACTCAAGTTCTTACAGTAGCAACACTAGGTGCACCATCAATGGGACTATTGTTAGAATCAGCAGAAGGCGAAGATGAAAAGCGATACATTCACCACTATGAAATGCCTCCTTACGCAACAGGCGAGACAGGTAGAGTTGGCGCTCCAAATAGACGTGAAATTGGTCATGGTGCTCTAGCAGAACGTGCTCTCGTCCCTGTTATTCCATCACAGGAAGAGTTCCCTTACACAATTATCTTAAAGTCTGAAGTATTCTCATCAAATGGTTCAAGCTCAATGGCTTCAACATGTGGATCAACACTTGCTCTCATGGATGCAGGTGTTCCAATCAGTGCTCCAGTGTCAGGAATCGCAATGGGAATAGTTCTTGAATCAACCAAAAAGTATGCAATTTTATCTGACATTATGGGAATTGAAGACTTTAATGGTGATATGGACTTTAAAGTTACTGGAACAGAAAAAGGAATTACTGCTATGCAGATGGATGTGAAGACACTTCTTCTGACTCCTGAAATATTGAAAGAAGCAATTATGCAAGCGAAGGAAGGTCGTGCCTTTATATTAAAGAATATGATCGAGACTATTAGCAAGCCTAATACAAATGTATCTGTATATGCACCAAAAATTACATCTATCAACATCGATCCAGAAAAAATTGGTACTATCATTGGACCTGGAGGCAAAACAATAAAAGCGCTTTCAGCTGACACCGGAGCAGAAATTAATGTGAACGATGATGGCACTGTAAACGTTTCAGGAGTTGATCAGGCAGGCGTCGCAAAGGCAATTGAAACTATCCAGAATATGGTTAAAGAAGTAGAGGCAGGAGAAATCTATGAAGGAGAAGTTAAAAGAATTGAAAGCTTTGGAGCTTTTATTGAAATCTTGCCAGGGAAAGATGGAATGGTTCACGTTTCTGATATGAGTGATGACTTTGTTAAAGATGCAAACGACGTTGTTTCAATCGGTGACAAGGTCCAAGTCAGAGTTAAAGAAATTGACCGAATGGGGAGAATCAATCTTTCAATGAACATGGATCCTGCAAGTGATGAGAAGAAAGATAACGGCGGAAATGGTGGCAATCGCGGTGGCGGAGATCGAGGCGGACGTGGTGGTCGCCGAGATGATCGAAGAAACGACCGTAGAAATGACCGAGGTGGCGGAAGAAGAAGCTACAATAACAATCGAAGAGACGACCGTGGTGGAAATACAAAATCCTCAGGCCCTCACTTCCCTACATCAAGACTTATGTCTTCAAATAAAGGTAGAAGATAAAAATAACTTACTTCTTTTCTCTGTGTTAAAATTAAGCTAACTATGCCCGATGATATTTATAGTACAACTGTGACAGAAACTAAACCTCAATTAGGTGGTGCATCTGATCTCGTCCAAGGAATAATCGGACAGCTCAATACTGCACCAGATATTCCAGCTGACTTGCGCGCTCGTGTTCAAGAGCGTCTTACTCAGCTTGTTACACTCTCAAATTCTCCATCATTCTTACCAGAAATTGATCGAATGAGTAGATATGTTGATTGGATTACCCATCTACCATGGAATAAGCGTACTCAAGATATTCTTGACCTTGAGCGTGCAAAACAAGTGTTTGAAAAACATCACTATGGATTACAAGACCTAAAATCAAGAATTATGGAATCAATGGCTGTTATGCAATTGAACCTGCAAAAACAAAAAGATGGTGGTACAAGTACAAAGTCGACAGTTCTTTGTCTTGTTGGACTCGTTGGTACGGGTAAAACAACAATGGCGTATGCAATTGCAGAGGCTTTAGGGCGCAAGCTTGCTCGTATTCCATTCGGAGGTATGGGAGATCCACTTGATTTGCGCGGACAGTCCCGTATGCATCCAGAAGCAGAACCCGGTAAAGTAATCAAAGCATTACGAGTCGCTGGAAGCAAAAATCCAGTTATTCTACTAGATGAGATTGATCGTGTGACAGACGCTGGTCGTGCATCTATTATGGGTGTGCTGGTTGAGCTACTAGACCCTAGCCAAAATAATGCATTTGTTGATCATTATATTGATTATCCAATCGATTTGTCTGAGGCAATTTTTATAGCAACTGCTAACAATACTACAGGTATTGCGACAGCTGTTATGGATCGTCTTGAGCCAATTCAGATGCCATCATATAATGACCAGGAAAAGATTGAGATTGCAAAACGTTATATTCTACCCAAAGAGCTGGAAGATGCTGCTATGGGACCTGATGTGATTGAATTCTCAGAAGGTGTCTGGCATTCGCTTGTGAGACCACTCGGGTATGATGCTGGGATTCGTACACTTCAGCGAACAATTAGAGGAGTTGTGCGAAAAGTTGCAAAACTTCTCGTTGAAGGTAAGGGAACACATTTTGTTATTAATGAGGAAAATGTAAAACAATTCCTCCCTCAGATGTAAATTATGAACAAAAAAGAAAAACTAAAATTTATTGCCATTTCAGGCACCACCGGAGCGACTGAAAATTTTTATATATACGAATATGAAAATACGATGATAGTTGTAGATTGTGGTGTAGGGTTTCCTGATCCTGAAATGTATGGAGTAGATCTGGTCATTCCAGATTTTAGTTATGTTATTGCGAATAAGCATAAACTCAAAGGCCTTATTGTCACTCATGGCCATGAAGATCACTTGGGAGCGATTCCGTTTTTGCTAAAAGAAATAAAAAGTATTCCAATTTACACAACAAAACTAACTGCTGGTTTTATTGAGGAAAAATTTAAAGATCACGGTATACAACAAAAAATTAATGTATTCAGTCCAGAAAAAGACAAGCTTACCTTAGGTGATTTTACAATTGACACATTTCGTGTCTCGCATTCAGTTCCAGATGGTGTTGGACTTGCGATACATACACCACAAGGAACATGTTTCCATGTCCCAGATTATAAATTTGATTGGACATCTGTTGATGGTAAACCCTTCGATATTCAAAAAGCCGCACGGATTGCTTCAAAAGGTGTTCTTATGATGGCATCTGATGCATTGGGCTCAACGACGCAAGGATTTACAGAAAGCGAAATTGTGCTTGAGAAGAAGATACATTCGATTGTTTCTAATGCGTCAGGAAGAGTTTTTATCACTACAGTTTCATCAAATATTTCTCGAATGCAGCAAATTGGAAATGTAGCAAAAAAAACTGGCAGAAAAGTTGTTTTTGTGGGTAGATCTATTGATAGCAAATCAAGTATCGCAGAAGATCTAGGATATCTACATTATCCTAAAGGATTAGTTATTAACCCTCATCAAGCAAGAAAAATGAAAGATAATAAGCTTATCTATATCATCGCGGGATGCTATGGTCAGCCAGGTAGCGCATTGTATAGAGCAACCATGGGAGAACATCGTTTCTTGCAAATTGATGAAAAAGACACTGTTGTTTTTTCAGCTGACCCTGCGCCACCTGGATCAAAAGTTCTTGTTGATTTTCTTGTAGATAGGCTTTTTGAAATAGGAGTAGACGTCCATTATTATGACCTTCAAGAAAACTTGCATGTCTCAGGCCATGGAAGTATGGAGGATATTAAGCTACTTATGGGTCTAGTGAAGCCAAGATATTACATCCCGATAGGCGGAACTGTGCGTCATATGCACGCATACAGCAAAATAGCCCAGTCAATGGGGGCTGATAAGAGACAAATACTGGAGCTATTGCCTGGGTCAGTCGTTGAATTTGAAGATGGCAAAGCAAAGTTGGGCAAAAAGCTGAGAGTCAAAGAAGTACTTGTTGACGGACTTGGTGTTGGAGATGTAGGAAACTTGGTATTGCGTGATCGTCAAAAATTATCTCAAGATGGTTTTCTGATAGCTGTAATTAATGTGCACAAAGAAGAGTCTAAGATTGTAGGTAAGCCAGAATTTATAACACGAGGTTTTGTTTTTGAGAAAGATCAAAAGGAAATATTGGAAAAAGCTGTAAATAAGCTTTCAAAAGCGCTTTCCTCAAATAAAGTGGTCAAGCCACATGCCTTGCGAACAAAAACAGTTGATGTTTTGGAAAAGTTTTTCTATGAAGAGCTTCACAGACGACCAATGATCGTCCCCCTTGTGATGGAAATTTGAGTATACTTCTTTGCCTTACTTTTTAACTTAGGTATAATGAATTACTATGGCAAAGCGAAAGAAACGTAAATCGAAAAAAGGTTCAAAAAAAGATCAACAGGGACAAGCCTCAGGTGGATTGAATATTAAGAAAGAGGCTTTGCTTTCAATACTTCAAGTTGGATTGTTTGCTTTGGCCGGACTTATTCTTGTCTCCTTTGCACGTCAGGGTTCTATATTAGTTCAGCTTAACGATACTCTTATTGAGTATTTTGGATGGACAACTATCTTTTTGCCATTCATTTTTATTTCACTTGGGTTTGTTATTTCTAAGCTTCAATTTGTATTAGGTCAGCCAAATGTTGTGATAGGAATGATGCTCTTTTTTGTTTCACTGACTACCCTTACTCGATCTGGAAGTTTTGGTTCATCTGCTTGGGATGGAGTCTCTGCTCTCGTTACTGGAGTTGGAGCCTTTTTGGTACTACTTGGCACAAGCATTGTTGGTCTTGTTATTTTGTTTAATACATCAATTGATCAGTTTTTCATATTCTTGGCATCATTTCTTACTGGATTTCGAAATATGTTAACGGGTGAGAAGGCGACACCTGCAATGGCAAAACCTGAATTTGGCAAAGGAAGAGAATTAAAAGTATTAGGGGGAAATCCATTTGCTGGCGGCGATGATAAGAAAGATGATGCTAAGAATGATGATAAAAAGGTTGAAGAAAAATCTGATGATTTGACTCCACGGCCAATCGCAAATACGCCAGGCGAGGAGACTGTCTGGAAGTATCCTCCATTGTCACTATTAACAAACACAAACTCAGGAAAAGCAGATAGAGGAGACATAAAAGGTAATGCGGCAATTATCGAGCAAACACTCGAATCATTTGGTATTACTGCGAGAGTTGTCGAAGTCAACTTGGGTCCAGCTGTCACACAATATGCTCTCGAGGTAGCTCTTGGTACAAAACTATCAAAGATCACTGCCCTTGAACGTGATTTAGCTCTTGCACTCGCAGCACCCACCGGAGCAATTCGTATTGAAGCTCCAATTCCAGGAAGATCTCTGGTCGGTATTGAGTTGCCTAATCGTTCGCCAGAATTTGTGCCAGTTAAGCAGATGCTTGCATCTGATGATATGCAAAAGCATGACTCCAAGCTTGCAGTAGCACTTGGATTAGACGTTGCCGGAAAACCAGTTGTTGGAAATATTGCTAAAATGCCTCATGTATTAATTGCTGGGCAGACTGGATCTGGTAAATCTGTATGTATTAACTCATTCTTAGCATCAATCCTTTTCCGAGCCTCACCATCTGAAGTAAAACTAATATTGGTTGACCCTAAGCGAGTTGAGTTGACAGGGTATAACAATATTCCTCATTTGTTGGCACCGGTTATTGTTGAACCAGAAAAAGTTATCTCAGCTCTTCGTTGGTTAATTGCAGAGATGGATCGAAGATATAAAATGTTCGCAGAGGCAGGTGTGCGAAACATTGAAGGGTTTAACAAAATGTCTGGTTTCCAGGCTCTCCCACAAATTGTTCTTGTCATAGATGAGCTTGCCGATATTATGCTCTTTGCTCCTGTTGAAGTTGAAGATTCTATCACTCGACTTGCACAAATGAGTCGTGCCACCGGTATTCATATGGTGCTAGCAACACAGCGACCATCTGTTGATGTGATTACAGGGCTTATTAAAGCAAACATTCCTTGCCGAATTGCTTTTGCTGTAAGCTCACAAGTTGACTCTCGAGTCGTCTTGGACACACAAGGTGCAGAGAAACTTCTTGGGAAAGGTGATATGTTATATCTTTCTCCAGATCAAGCCAAAGCTCGACGTATACAAGGAGTGTTTGTTGCTGATGAAGAGATTAATGCAATGGTTGACTATATTAAGAACCAGGGAATTCCGCCTCAATATACTGAAGAAGTTGTTGCGATGCCAAAGGCTGGAGCATCTAGTGTTCCTGGAGTTGATGGTGATACAGACGATCTCTTTAGAGAGGCTGTTGAAACAGTTGTTTCCAATGATCGAGCATCTGCTTCGTTATTACAAAGACGACTTTCTGTTGGATATGCCCGCGCTGCCCGTATACTCGATCAACTTGAGGCAGCAGGGGTCGTGAGCCCTCCTGACGGATCAAAACCACGCGACGTTTTGATCAAGTCTACCGAAGAACTCTTTGGTAATGAATCTGCTTCATAAGTAATACAATTTTTCACACATGGAGACGATAGGTAAACAGCTTAAATATATTCGTAAGGTGAGAAGAAAAACCATTGAAGATCTTTCTAATGAAACAAAAATTAAAAAGATTTTTATAAGCCGAATAGAAAAAGAACAATGGCATCTTCTGCCTGAGTATCCTGTTGTGCTTGGATTTGTAAAAAGCATATCCAATGCATTGGATTTGAATACTCAAAATGTTGTAGCTTTGCTCAGACGTGATTATCCACCACAGCAATTAGATGTAAACCCTAAACCTGAAATAAAAGAAGAATTTAGATGGGGACCACGCTTGACCTTTCTGGCTGGAGTTACCGTTGTTATTGTCGCAATTATTGGCTATTTAGTATTTCAGTATTTTAGATTTTTAGCACCTCCAAAACTTATCGTTTCACAACCTGAAAATAACACTGTTATTTCTACTCCTTTGATAGAAGTAAGTGGCATGACAGATTCAGATGTATCAGTTACTGTAAATGATCAACCTGCCTTTGTCGATGATGAGGGAAACTTCTATACAGAAATTGAAGTAGGAGAATCACTTAGTGAGCTAGAGGTTATCGCTACAACTAGATCTGGGCAGGAGACAAAACGGACAATAAACGTTAATATAGCTAAACAATGAATGGACTACAGACGTTACTCGTTATAGTTGTAATTTCACTTACAACTCTCTTAATAATAATTGGCTTTCAGGTATTACTCGTCGTACTAGATTTGCGCCGTGCGCTTAAGCGACTAAATTCAATTTTAGATGATTCGATTCTTGGAGGAGGTTTGCTTAGACCAGATAGGTTAACAAGTATTGTAGAGTTTTTAAGAAATAAAGGAATGAAGCGACATGGTGAGGAAACGAAAATATAATTGTGGATGAGGTGGATCCATCCACAATATTGTATTATATTTTTTTAGGCAATCTTACTATCCACTCATGATGAAACGATACTAGATATTTCTCTAGCACAACATTTCCATTGCCAGATGTGCGTATACGAAAATAGGGAATGAGTATAGTAGAGTTTCTAGTCACAGGACCAAAAAACATTTCAATAATCATTCCTCTTACAATTCTTCCATCTGATGTCTTGATACCCACATAGTCACCTAGTTTAGGTATCATTTTCACCACTTTCGATTGTATTTATGAGCTCAATTGAGTCACGCATACTAAGAACAGACGGAGGCGTAAGGCCTGATTGTAAAATACGTTTTTCCAATATCCTTATAGAACCAGGAAAGAATACATCCAGATGCAGATGTGCCCATCGGGTAGAGTTATTTACTGGGTACATCCAGCCATCAATTTCTTCCATTGGATGATTGATAAGCGGTTCGTAACTCCCATTCTTTTTATGCTCCATTGCCACGGCACAAAACATCAGATCAGGTCTATTGGAAAAACGGAATAGAGCTCGAGCTGCTTGAATTGCTAGACTGTTATTGCCCAGCTTTTCACTGAGATATTGTTCAAGCTTATATGCATGCCATGCACCACGGTCGCCATAGAGATAATCAGTCTTTAATTTTTTATCTGATTCTTCGACTACAACAAGATCAGGATTATCCAATATTATGCGAGGATCCTTAACAGAAGGATATACCTTGATGATTACACCGTTATGCATAAGCCCCTTATCGTCGAGTGCCCACGTAAATTGTGAGAAATCTGCAAACCATAGGTACATGATCTATGTACTCCTTTTATTGTGCAATTTGTATGTGAAGAGTATATCAAATAATAAATTGAAGAAAATATAAAAACTGTGGGCGAGGGATCCACCCACAGTTTTTGTTTGGGAAATTAGCTATTTAGTCGACGCCAGACATTGGCAGCTTCTTGTTTTGCAATCTCAGTTTCAACTAACTGGCTCATTGTGTTATGTGCCGCTTCAGCGATCATGTGTCTGCGATCAGCGTTAGCAATGTTTGTAACGCCAAAGATTAGCTGAGTATCATCTTCGTAGAAGACGCCTCTAATATGATGTTTTGGTTTGATTGATTCTATTGATCCAGTCCCAACCGGGAAAGTGACCCCTTTGATTTCCGTTTCGAGTGTAAGTGTTGGTATCACTCCGTCATGCTTACCTTTATTATTGTAATGCGTTAATGTAATATCTTCTCCTTGGTCAACGATCCTCGCGACTAAGATGGCATTGGGCTCACCCAGTTCTTTGGCAACTTGCCATACTTCACTTAAGATATACCCTGCAACTGCAGTAGCGGTGTCTCTCATAACATCCTCCCAATGTACAATTTATCCGATAGTGATTATATCACAGATACAGGCTTGCTTATATTACTGAAGTTAAAAATATAAAAACTGTGGATGAGGGATTCACCCACAGTTACATATGAATAGATATTAGCTACTTTGGTGTTTCTTTATAGCTAACAGCCCTTCTTTCGCGATTTCTACATCTTGGTCTTCAGTTCCACCACTGAAAGATGCAAAAACATGATAGTTGTGGATTTGCTCGTAGACACATCCACGTTTATCGTTCTCTCCTTTAGCTACCGGTAAGGCTGATTCATCAAGAATCTGGTTGGACACAATACGAACCATCCTCGAAATCTTTCCATCCGAAAATCCGTAGTAGTTTGTACCCACATCATCTTGTCCACGACTCGGATCTGGATCACGAGCGATTCGATTCGAATACGTCTTCTGGTCAAACCATAAGAAGTCTTGCGTAACAACAATATGTGCCGTTCCTCTTACGTCAAGCATATTGGCGTGCAATATCATGTGTAAAATAGCAGCTGTCAGGATATCATTTCTTTCATTCACTGAAACCTCCTTAAAGTACATTTGTCCTATAACAATTATAACACACTACCCTTTAAACTCGAGGCTCTATAAACTATAATCCCACTATGACTATAGAAGAAGTTCGGCAAAAGTATTTAGAATTTTTCAAAAATCGTGGCCATAAAGTTATTCCTCCAGCTCCTCTCGTAAATGAAAATCCTGAGGAAGCAGGAACAATGTTTACACCTTTTGGTATGCAGCAAATGGTGCCATACCTATTAGGGGAAAAGCACAAGGATGGTACAAAACTAGTTGATTCACAGCCATGTATACGAGTCGAAGATATTGAAGAAGTCGGCGACAATCGTCATACAACATTTTTTGAAATGCTTGGGAATTGGTCCTTGGGTGATTATTTCAAAGAAGATCAGCTCAAGTGGTTCTTTCAGTTCTTAGTCGATAAGGAAGAAGGGATAGGTCTTGAACCAGAAAAACTTTATGTTTCGGTCTTTGGTGGTGATGAAAATTTCAAGATCTTAAAGAATGGTAAGCATCAAAATTTAACACCAGATGTTGAATCAGTAGATATATGGAAAAGATTATTTGAATCTGTAGGCGTTAGCGCAGAAGTTGGAGATCGCATACGATATTATCCAGCAAAGAAAAATTGGTGGAGTATGAGCGGTACACCTAACAATATGCCTATTGGTGAGATTGGCGGACCAGATTCTGAAGTTTTTTATGACTTCGGAGCAGAGCTCAAACTTCACGAAAACTCAGAATTCAAAAGTGTAGAATGCCATCCGAATTGTGATTGTGGTAGATTTCTAGAAATTGGAAACTCTGTCTTCATCCAATATCAAAAAGTTGGTGATAAAACTTTTGAAGAGCTTCCTAATAAAAATGTTGACTTTGGAGGCGGTCTAGAAAGATTAGCAGCTGCTGTTAACAACGATCCAGATGTGTTTAACATTAGTATCTTCAATAAGATGATATCTCACATAGAGGCATTTACAGGAATAAAGTACGAAGATAATAAGCAAGAGATGAGAATTATTGCCGACCATATTCGAGCTTCTGCCTTTTTGATAAAAAGCGGAGTTATTCCTTCAAACAAGCTTCACGGATATGTCTTAAGAAGACTTATCCGACGATCAGCAATAAAGTTTAAAAAGCTAGAGTTGAGTACAGAAAAGATAAAAAAACTTATGCACTCTCTTACCTCGACGATAGTCGGTGAGTATGCTCGTTCTGGCTATTTTGAGTTCAAAGAACAATATGATCAGCTAAAGATCGCAGATATCATCTTTGAAGAAGTAAAGAAATTTGAGAAATCAATCGATAATGGCTTGAAAGAAATAGAAAAATCCACTTCGATAGATGGTGGAATGGCATTTGATTTATATCAAACATATGGTTATCCGCTTGAGCTTACTCTTGAGATAGCAAAAGAAAAAGGATTTGAGATTGATATAAATGAGTTCAAAAAAGCATTTGAACACCACCAAGAACTCTCTAGAACTGCCTCTGCTGGTGTCTTTAAAGGAGGGCTTGCGGATCACAGTCAAGAAGTGACGAGGTTACATACAGTGCACCATCTCATTTTGGCAGCACTTCAGCAGGTTGTTGATACCAATATTGTCCAAAAGGGAAGTAATATCACAGCTGAGCGTATGAGAATGGACTTTAATTTAGATAGAAAGCTTACAGAAGATGAGATTAAACAAGTTGAGGAACTTGTAAATCAAAAGATTGATGAAAGTCTTCCTGTTACTAAAAAAATTATGCCTCGGGAGGAAGCTGAGCACATTGGGGCTCAAATGGAATTTGGTAAAAAGTACCCAGATAATGTTTCTGTGTATTTTGTAGGACCAGTAGAAGAGCCTTTTTCTAAAGAATTTTGTGGGGGACCACATGTTGAGAATACCTCAGAGATTGGTGGACATGTTACAATTACTAAGGAAAAGTCTGCCTCAGCGGGAGTGAGAAGAATTTACGCTGAGATTAGTAGATAATCTAAACTGTCCTTATGGAAAAGCAAATATTTTGGTCTGTCATTCTTGAAGATAGCTGGACTCAGAGCTCCTTGTGGTCCCGTTCTGGTGGTGATTTAAAAATAATCGCTATTAGTAAACCTGCGCATTTTGATGAGCATAATATGATCGAAGTGGTTGATTCATGTTTGTCAGATGCAATTACTTCTTTTCCTGAAGATGAAAAAGAGCCTTCAAAAACTGTTTTTGGTGTGCCTAGTCACTGGGTGAAGGATGGATCAATTGAAAAGTCACATCTTGAAAAGATTAGGCAGGTCTGTTCTAAATTATCACTTTCTCCTACAGGATTTGTCGTTCTATCTGAAGCAGTTGCACACTCGGTTAAAGTGCAAGAGGGGTCACCTATCACAGGTGTCATTCTAAATTTGAGCACTAATTTTGTAGCTGTCTCTGTATTTAAATTAGGAAACTTAGTCGGAACTGTAAATGTTGGTAGAAGTATTTCACTTTTTGATGATGTACTAGAAGGGTTAAGTAGGTTTGAGATGAAGGAACCACTCCCTACACGGTTTGTATTGGTTGGCTCAGATCAGGAAGATGTTGAAGAACGCAAGCAAGATCTCATTAAAGCAGATTGGACTGATCTTGGTGAGCATAGACTAACATTTCTCCATACTCCACAGTTTGAGGTAATAGACGCTGAGAAGAAAGCACTCGCAGTATCAATCGCTGGTGCATCTGAAATGGGAGAAGTTTCAAATGTTGATTATGTTGGTAAGAATATTGCAGAGGTTTCTGACACGCCTGCGATACAAGATTCTGATAATAATATTGCTCAGTCACATGATCTCTCCCCTGCGGATATTGGATTTGTTATTGATGAAGATATTGCAAATGTTGACCAGCCTGATACAAAAGAAACTTTGATCCATGAAAAGGAAAACATGGATGAGGAAGATATGCCTGAAACAGCGGTACCTGAAACGAAGAAATCTCTCCTTCCATTCTCAATGCCATCGTTCAGTTCAAAGAAAAAGCTTTCTAAGCAAGAAAAAACACCTGAGCCAGCTATATCAAAACCCAGAGGAAATGTCTTAAAGAAATTTGGTTCATTCAATAAGCCAAAGATTATATTTTCAATGTTTATTGGAATTCTTCTTATCGCTGGTATTTCATTAGGAGTTGCTTGGTGGTATCTGCCTAAGGCTGAAGTAGTCATTTACGTTTCTCCTAAGAGACTCGAAGCTGATGAGGCAATTACGCTTGTTGAAAATCAAGATGAGGTAAATATCGATGAGCTAGTTTTTAAAGCTACTGCTTTAAGCTTAGAAATCAGTGAGACAAAAGAAAAGAGTGCAACAGGTGCTATCACAGTCGGAGAAAAAGCTTCAGGGAGAATTACAGTAAGAAATGGAACAAGTGATCCAGTTCAGCTACAAGTTGGTGATGAGATTGTTGGTCCAAATAATTTAGAATTTGTTATTACAGAATCTGCATCTGTTTCTGCCGCGCTATCAACAGTGGAACCAGGTCAGGCAACTGTAACTGCTGAAGCTGCTGATATTGGCGCTGAATATAACATAGCTAAAGATGAGCAACTTAAGGTAGATGGTTATTCATCTAGTGAAGTTGATGCTATTGTCAATGAAAGTTTTTCAGGAGGATCAAGTCGTGACATCGTTGCAATATCTCAGGCAGATCTTGATACGTTAGAATCCGAGCTTATTGCTGAGCTTAAGAGAAAAGGTATATCTCAACTGGAGGATCAAGTTTCTGGTGGAAGGTTTATACCAGAATCAGTAGATACAGAAGTAACTGAGACTGACTTTAGTGGTTCTGTTGGAGAAGAAGCAAGCTCTGTTTCCCTTACGTTGACCGTGCAAGTAACTGGTATATCAATTGACGATAGTACTGTTGAAAACTTGACTCAAAAACTTCTATCAGAGCAAGTCCCAAATGGTTTCAGTTTGAGAACAGAACAAGTTGGTGCAGATTTTGAGCTTGTTGATGAAGTTGATGATGGGGTATATGACTTTGATGTGACGCTATCTGCAAATCTCTTGCCAGAGATTAATATTGATGATATTAGGGCAAATATCAAAGGTACATATCCACCACAAGCAGAAGAATTTCTATCATCAATCCAAGGTTTTTCAAAGGCTGAGGTAAGCTTGGCCCCTCGATTCCCTGGAAGATTAGGTGTTATTCCTAGAATTGATAAGAATATCTCTATCGAAATTCAAGCTGAGCGATGAAAATAAAGAGACTTCTGTCAGCGACACTCGCAGTTATTGGACTTGGGCTTGTCGGATACACACTGCTTCCGATTTTTATCTTTGATGCAGGAACGACTATTGCGCAAGACTATATTTCTCCATTACCTGAGGATGACTCATATTTTGAGCCAGATGATGAAAGCGTTGAAATAGACTACACAAAAGCGAGTAACTGGTTTGATGGAGATCTTCATGATTTTGATCAAGCAAGTACTATCAAGTATTATTCGCTTTCTGTTCCAAGTCTTCGCATACAAGATGCAACAGTTACCATAGGAGGGGAGGATCTTAATGATTCATTAATTCAATATCCTGGAACGGCTTTACCGGGTAAAGTCGGAAATGCTGTTGTTTTTGGTCATTCGATTTTGCCTCAGTATTATAATCCAGAGAACTATCTATCAATTTTCTCGTTATTACCAACAATTGATAAAGGTGAAGAAATCACTGTACGATATGATGGAATCTCATATACCTACGTAGTAGAAGATAAATTTGAAGTAAAACCTACAGATATTGAAATTCTCGCTCAAAATAAGTCGGACTCCTACATTACTCTTGTAACTTGTACACCTCCAGGCCATCCTTTACGACCAAAGAGACTAATTGTGAGAGCACGACTTGTTCCGTATAATTCCTAACATGGATTATTTAGCTATAGATTATGGAGAAAGCAAAGTTGGCTTTGCATTGGGTAATGACAAAATGGCAATGCCACTAGAAGTTTTTTATTATCAAAACTTCGATCACCTGCTAAAAAAAATTAACTCAATAATAGAAGAAGAAAGAACTAAAAAAATAATAATAGGCCTATCTGAGAACACGACAGCAGAAAAGACTAAAGACTTCGCAAAAAATCTAAAACAGAATCTGGATCAAGAAATTATCTTAAGCGATGAGACTCTCTCAACTCAGGATGCTAAAGCCTTTGCAATTGATGCTGGAATAAAGCGCAAGAAAAGAAAACAAATGGAAGACGCATTCGCCGCCGCCATCATCCTCCAAAATTATTTGGACAATTTATAACTTCAAATATATAATCTCCCCAACTATAAAATAGACAGGAGGCTATAATGCCTACATTCAAAATCGCGTTCTTTAGTCCAGAAGATGGAGTCAAATCGCTTGAAAGTGCGGATGAGGTTTATGATATTCCCAATCTATTATTTGTAATTGAAGATCATCGAGATATGCTTTTAAACCGTTCATCGGAGCGACGTTGTTTCGTTGACGGTGTGAAAGTTACTTGGCAAGGGTTTCTAGATGCAATGAGATTCGTCCAATATGATGCATACCTTGTTACGACAGAGGCGGGTTATCCTGCGGAGTCACTTGAAATGAAAGGACTTGTGGCTACTGGGATATTAGCAGTTGGGGAAATCTATACAGTTGTAAGAACTGATGTGCATGATGATTCTACGGACATCTATCTTGAAGGCATGAATAACAAATTTAACTCATCATTTTTCAAAGGCCTTCAATAATCGAATATTCTAAGGCTCGTGATCGAGTACTACACGAGCCTTAACTCAAAAATGTTTGGACAATTTATAACATCAAATATATAATCTCCCCAACTGTTTTGTACTTCTTGGAGGAAAACAATGAATTATCGTAGTGTTAAGGATACATTTTTGAAATTTTGGTATTGGATCATGGAAGAGGATGCCATAGACAACGCACAACTAAGACTTGCAGTTGTTTTGAAGCAAATGTACAACCTTGATAACAACCAAATACCAAATATAAAAACCTGGTGTAAATACGCACGCTTTAGGCGCTGTCAGAGAGATCCTTTCACAGCGTATGTTGATTTCGAAGTGACAATACCAAGCCGTGGTAAGACATCTCCATTTCTTGTTAGTGTTGAACTAAGTAAGATCGGAGTTGATGAAAGATGGATGGTCCTAAGGCTAGAAAGCGCTTCCATTGATGTTGGTATGATAATGAATTGGTTCTCTGCAGAATTTGACGCGAATGGAGATTTAGTCGGTGGACTTCAAGGAAATGGCAATTTTTCTGAGTTGATACCACTTGCACTTTCACCACATAAGCGAAAAAGAAAGCCAAAGGATGAGTTATAGCAATTGAGGCTCGTGATCGAGTACTACACGAGCCTCAAATTCACTCTTCTTCAAAAAATACTATATAATTTTCTCAAAATGAGATAAGTGTTAGGAGTACGTTATTATGCCAAAAATATATTGGCAGGTATTGCAGATCCTCTTAGATGTGTATAGCATTTCAGGAATAGGAGCTTCAATCGCGGTTCTTAAATCAATGACAGTAACACACAAAGGTGATAAGACTTTCTATTTTGAAATTTCGGCCAGTCCATATCCATTTATCCTTGAGATACTTGTCGATGATAAGAACAGTGTCATGCAAGCATATAGCGGTGAATGGAGTAGCCAAAATGGACCAACATATTTTCAGCAGCATAGTCAGGCGACTGGTTTTATATATTCTGCTTCTGAGAGTCCGAAACTCAGAAAAGGGAAGTATTGCCAGTTTTATTACGGTAGCTTAATATATAAAGCGAGGTGGAATTGTTCATCAATAAACCTCGCTTTTTGTATTTGTAACAAAGGAAAATTTGGTATAATGCATTGATGACAAATGCAGTAAAAAGTGCAATAGCTCCAATCCAGAAATGGCTTCTGGGCCAAGGCCGTTGTGTTGGCTGTGGAATGCCACTCTCTAAAGGTGAAACATCAACACATGAGAAAGGTGAAAAAGTGTTATGCAAATGTGGACGTATCTATATTAAGAACAAGAAAGGAAACTTCCGTCGTGCTCTTGTTAAAGAGGTGTAATGAAAAATCCGAAGCTTCTGGTGTTATTTATTGTCCCTATATTTATACTTTTTGTTGTTATTGGATTGAGTCTATGGTGGAAAAGTGCGCGGCTTGCCCCAAGCAACAATGAGGAAGAAGTGCGAGTCCTCATTACCAATGGAATGTCGACAGAAGCCATTGGACGTGAACTTGCAGACGCGGGAGTAATCCGAAGCGCCTTTGCTTTTAAGCTCTATTCTCAATTTACTGATAAAACCAAAGGAATCCCACCTGGAGAGTTTCTCGTACCACAAAACCTCGATATTGATGGAGTAATTGATTTACTTAAAGAAGGCCCTACTGAATACTGGGTAACTATTCCAGAAGGCCTAAGAAGAGAAGAAATCCCTGCACGGTTTCTTGAAGGATTAAGTCTTGAGGGAACTGATGCTGATAACTTTGTGAGAGGATTTTTATCAGCCTCACGAAATTTGGAAGGATTTTTATTCCCTGATAGCTATCTCTTTCCACCAGATATTACGCCACAAGCGGCAGTTGATCGCTTGAATACGACATTTTACGCAAAGGTGGGACAAGATTATGAGCAACAAGCTCGCAGTGTGGGCTTAACAATGAATGAAGCGGTAACATTGGCATCATTAATTGAAAGAGAAACAATTAGTGATGAAGAAAGACCTATTGTGGCAGGTATTGCATTCAATAGAATGGAGCTTGGCATGCCACTTCAGATGGATGCAAGTGTTCAGTATGTGCTAGGTGACAGTCGATGTAATGAAGAAGAATACGATTGCGATTGGTGGGATCCTCCACTAAAGGCTGATTTGCAAATAAACTCACGATATAACACATATACAAATCAAGGTTTACCACCTGCTCCTATTGCTAGTCCTGGGCTCGATTCTTTGATGGCTGTGGTTAGTCCTGAAGAATCTGACTATCTATATTATATTCACGCAGACGGGAAGATCTATTATGCACAAACCCTTGACGGACACAACGCAAATGTGTCAGAATACCTAAGGTAAGTTGTCAGTAGTTGACACGGCTGTTCATTTGTGTATACTACAGCTCAAGCCTACTTAACCAGTAAGCCAAACCCGCTTGACAGGCGGGCTGTTTTCGTACTGTTGAAAAAAGACCTCATGAGCCAAACAAAACGACGTAATTTCGGAAAAAATGAAGATAAGTTGCCAAAGATGGATCTTTCTTTGGTGCAGAGAGAAAGCTGGGATCATTTCCTAAGTGAGGGAATTGCATCAGAGATTGCTCAAATTTCTCCTATTGATGATTTTACTGGTAAAAACTGGCAATTAGTCCTTGGTGAGCACAGTCTTGGCAAGCCTAAGATTTCTCCAAAAAAAGCAATGGAAAAGGGACTTACCTATTCTGTTCCATTCAAAATTCAGACAACATTAATTAATAAAAAGACGGAAGAAGCAATTCAACAAGAAGTCTTTTTTGGAAACCTTCCTCAGATGACAGAATCTGGGACTTTTATTGTGAATGGAATAGAGCGTGCTGTTATTAACCAGCTTGTTCGTTCCCCTGGAATTTATTTCTCAGGCGAGCGTGACCGATCAAGCGGCCGAATGCTATATAAAGGTGAAGTACGACCACTACATGGGTCATGGCTAGAATTTGAGGTTGCTCGAACAGACGTCATTTCAGCTCGAATTGATAAGCGACGAAAGGTTAATGCAGCGACTTTCCTTCGTGCAATGGGAGTATCTTCAGATAATGAGATCAGAGCAGTATTCAAAGAGATCGATATAGACAAAAACCATCAATATATAGAAAAAACACTTGAAAAAGACACCACAGAAAATAGAGAAGAAGCTCTCCTTGAAATTTATCGAAAAGTTCGCCCAGGTGAACCAGCAGTTCTTGATAATGCCGAGAAGCTTTTCCATGATCACTTTTTTGAAGCTCGTAGATACGATCTTGGTAGAGTAGGTAGATATAAAATTTCCAAAAGATTAGGTGTTAACTTGCCAAACGAACCTGAAAACTGGGTTCTAACTCGTGAAGATGTTCTTGCAACACTTAAATATATAATTGGTTTACAAAATGGTGAGGGAAGAGTTGATGATATAGATCATCTTTCAAACCGACGATTGCGACGAGTTGGTGAGCTTGTTGGTACACATGCATTTCGCGTAGGACTATTAAGACTTGAGCGATCTGTTAAAGAAAAAATGTCACTTATTTCACCAGATGATAGTCCACTTCCACAAAACTTAATTAATGCTCGACCTTTGGTTTCTGCGATTAATGAGTTCTTCCGATCAAATCAGCTCTCAACTATTTTGGATAATACTAATCCACTTTCAGAGATTGATAACCTTCGACGTGTATCAGTTCTTGGTCTTGGTGGAATAAATCGTGAGCGTGCTAGCTTCTCTATTCGAGACGTTAATACATCTCAATATGGTCGTATTGACCCTGTTCGATCACCTGAAGGTCCAAACATTGGACTTGTTACGTATCTTGCTCTCTATGCTCAAGTTAATGAATATGGCTTTTTGGAGACTCCATATAGGAAAGTCGAAAATCAGCAGTTAACAGATGAAGTGGTCTATATGACAGCCGATGATGAAGAAAATTACAAAATCACCCACAGTTCAGTTGAAATGGATGATAAGGGTAAGATCACAGCAAATCGTGTTCCAGTCCGATTCCAGGGTGAATTCGTAGAAGGGCCATCAAAAGATGTTGAATATGTCGATATCTCGCCACGACAAGTCTTTGGTGCATCTGCTTCATTAATTCCATTCTTGGCTCACGATGAAGGTAACCGTGCTTTGATGGGATCTAACATGCAATGTCAGGCTGTGCCTTTAGTAACACCACGTACTCCTGTTGTTGGTACTGGTACAGAAGGCGTTATTGCTTCTGCGATGGGACGCGTTGTTCGAAGTCATTTTGATGGTGAGGTTGTATTCTCTGATGCAACCCGCGTTGAGATTAAACTTGATACGCCATTTGAAGGTGAAGTTGGTGACAATGTTGATATTGTCGATGGTGGTAAAAAAGCAATTTATTACCTAACAAAGTTTGCAAAGACTGCTCACTCAACAGCTTATAATCAAAAGACAGTAGTTAACTATGGAGAAAAGGTAAAGAAAGGCGACCTTATTATTGATGGTCCAGCAGCTGAGGGCGGTGAGCTTGCACTTGGAACTAATCTTCGAGTTGCTTATGCAAACTATGGTGGATATGGCTTTGAAGACGCAATTTTAGTTTCAGATCGTCTTGTTAAAGACGATCTCTTAACATCAATTCATATTAAGGAGTATCAAGCTGATCTTGTTGAAACGAAACTTGGACCTGAAGAACAAACAAGAGATATTCCAAATGTTGCTGAAAACGAGCTCTCAAATCTTGCAGAAGACGGAATTGTTGTCGTAGGATCTGATGTTGGCCCAAATGATATTTTAGTAGGAAAGATTGCTCCTAAAGGTGAAACTGAACTTAACTCAGAAGAAAGACTTCTTCGAGCTATCTTTGGTGAAAAAGCTCGTGAAGTTCGTGACACGTCTCTCCGAGTTCCACACGGTGAGGGTGGTACTGTTGTTGATGTGTCTATCCTTGATAAAGAAAAAGGCGATGAGCTAGGCCCTGGTGTTATAAAGTCTATTATTGTTAAAGTTGCTCAAATTAGAAAAGTTCAAGTTGGTGATAAGTTAGCTGGAAGACACGGTAACAAAGGTGTTATTGCAAAAGTCATGTCAGCTGAAGATATGCCATATGATGAAGAAGGAACTCCAGTAGATCTTATTATTTCTCCACTTTCAGTTCTTGCACGTATGAACTTGGGGCAACTACTTGAATGTCATTTGGGACTTGCTCTTAGCAAAAAAGGAGAGCGAGCAGCACTTCCTGTGTTTGACAAGGTTGAAGATGAATTGATCGCAAAGGAACTAGAATCAGTTGGACTTCCTGCAGATGGTAAGCTACAGCTTTTTGATGGAAAAACTGGAGAGGCATTTGAAGAAAGAACTGTTGTTGGAACTGGATATATATTGAAACTAAAGCACATGATCGAAGACAAGACTCATGCTCGATCAACTGGACCTTACTCTCTTGTTACACAACAACCTCTTGGTGGAAAAGCTCAAATGGGTGGACAGCGACTCGGAGAAATGGAAGTCTGGGCACTTGAAACACATCGTGCTGCACACATGCTCCAGGAGATGCTTACAATTAAGTCTGACGATATTGTCGGTCGTGCACAAGCATTTGGCGCTATTGTTAAGGGTGAACCAATTCCAGAGGCTAAAGTTCCTGAAAGCTTCAAAGTCTTGATTCGCGAACTTAATTCACTTGGTATTGCAATTAATGTTGAAGGAACAGCTCGACAACTTGAAGAAGGGGAAGAACCAGCAGCTGATACACAAAAGAATAGCAAGCATACAGATCCGCTTACTCAAATTAAGAATTTGGATGATATTACATCACTTCAAATTAGACTTGCCTCACCAGACGATATTAGAGCATGGTCACGAGGAGAAGTTACAAAACCTGAAACAATCAATTATCGAACTCTAAAACCAGAAAAAGACGGTCTTTTTGATGAGCGAATTTTTGGTCCTACAAAAGATTGGGAATGTTACTGTGGTAAGTATAAGAGAATTCGATACAAAGGTGTTGTATGTGATAAATGTGGAGTTGAAGTTACAGAATCTCGTGTTCGACGTGAGAGAATGGGACATATCTCACTAGCAGCTCCTGTTGTAAATGTTTGGTATTTCAAGGGTTCACCATCAAAGGTATCACTCCTTCTAGGTCTACCACCTCGTGCAATTGAACAAGTTGTTTACTTTGCTCGATATCTTGTCATGGAGATCGACGAAGGAATGAGAAAGAATGCGATTCGTGTTCTAGATGAGGCAAAATCAGAGAAACTTACAGAGGCTCGACAAATCTTCAAAGAAAAGAAAGAATTGGTGCGAGAAGAAGCTGAAACAAGAATTGGAAAGACGAAAGAAAAGATTAAAGATAAAGATCAATTGCAGCTTGCACTTTCTGAGATTGAGCTTCAGAAGAGAAAGAAAGAAACAGCTCTATCAGAAGAAGAAAGAACAACTGTTGATCGAACAGAAGAACTCTTTAATAAGCTTATTGCAATCGTAAAAGATATCCAAAAACACGGTTTCTTGAGTGAAGAAGAATATGAGCAACTAGGACTATATGATATTGCTGATTTTGTCACTGTTAAGATGGGTGCAGAAGCTATTCTTGAAGTGCTTAGCACAATTGATCTTGATAAGACAGCCAAAGAGATTCGAGAAGAACTCTCAACTCTTAAGGGCAAAGGTGCTCGATATGTAAAACTTACCAAGAGACTTAAAATTGTTGAAGGTATGCGAAAGTCTAAGGTTGATCCCGCATGGATGATCATGAAAGTTCTCCCTGTCTTGCCTCCAGATTTACGACCTATGGTTCAGCTTTCTGGTGGAAGATTTGCAACAAGTGATTTGAATGATCTTTACAGGAGAGTTATCAACAGGAATAACCGTCTAAAGCATCTTATCTCACTTGGTGCACCAGAGATTATCTTGAGAAATGAAAAGAGAATGCTTCAAGAATCAGTTGATTCGCTCATTGATGCATCTCAGAGGAAAGCAACTCGACGAGGTCGAGGTAGACAACCACTACGATCACTTTCTGACATGCTTAAAGGTAAGCAAGGTCGATTCCGACAAAATCTTTTGGGTAAGCGTGTTGACTATTCAGGACGATCAGTTATCGTTGTTGGACCTGAATTGAGACTAAATCAGTGTGGTATTCCAAAGGATATGATGCTTGAGATGGCAAAGCCATTCGTTTTGCGCGAGATGATTGTGCGCGGCATTGCGCCAAACGTTAAGTCTGCAAAGAACATGCTTGAGAAGCGACCACCTGAGGTGTTTGATATTTTGGAGGAGATCACAAAAAATCATCCAGTTCTTTTGAATCGTGCTCCTACTTTGCACAAACTTGGTATGCAAGCTTTCTATCCTGTTCTTATTGAAGGTAGCGCTATCAGAATCCATCCAGCTGTATGTAAAGGATTTAACGCTGATTTTGACGGAGATCAAATGGCTGTTCACTTGCCATTGTCTCAAAAGGCTATTGAAGAAACACGTGATCTTATGATGTCAGACAAGAACCTTTTGAGTCCAGCAGCAGGAACTCCAATGGCAGCTCCTGCGTCAAAGGAAATTGCTCTAGGAATTTATTTCTTTACTCAGCTTGATGCTCGAGTTCCAGCTAGTGAAACTGTCTTTTCATCAGCAGATGAAGCAGTTTTTGCTTATCAAATCGGTAAGATTAAGCTTCGACAGCAAATCACTGTACGACTTGGTCTTGATATCATTGATACCACGGTTGGAAGAATTATATTTAACGAGATATTGCCAGAAGGACTTGAGTTTATTAACGAAAATGTTGAATCCGGAATCATTAAGGATCTTGTAGATAAAGCATTTGCTCTTATTGAGCACGATAAGGTCATTGAAATGATCGATGCAATTAAAGATCTTGGATTTATAGGTGGTACACTTTCAGGACTTTCATTTGCAGTCTCAGACGCACAAGTCAGCCCAGAAAAGGGCAAGATGATTGAAGCTGCTAATAAGAGAGTTGCAGAAATTGATCAAAACTATGCAATGGGCCTTATTACTTCTGAGGAAAAGAAGCGACTTTCAAAGAATGTCTGGATCGAGACTACAGAAGAGATTGCAGATAAAACTTGGGAACTTGTTGATCCAATGTCATCAATCAGAATTGTCATCGATGCTAAAGTTGGACGTACATCACGCGAGCAAGTCAAACAGTTATCTGGTATGCGAGGGCTTGTTACCGATCCACTAGGAAACATTGTGGAACTTCCTGTGAAGTCTAACTTCCGAGAAGGTCTTTCTGTCTTTGAATATGTAGCAGCTGGACGTGGAGCTCGTAAAGGCCTTACTGATACAGCCCTAAAGACTGCAGATGCAGGATATTTGACTCGACGATTGGTTGATGTTGCTCATGACATGATTGTTCGTGAAGAAGATTGTGGAACTGATAAATTCATCAAAATTTCTCGAAACGTACGATCTAAAGTTTTTGTCAAGAGAATAATGGGTAGATTTGCAGCGGAAGATGTTGTTAATAGCAAAGGTGATACACTCGCAAAAGCAGGCGATCTCATTAATGAACAGACAGCTTCTGAAATCGATAAAGACGCAGACATTGAATCAGTTTCAATTCGATCAAGCATTACTTGTGAGGCTCGTTATGGAGTCTGTCAGCACTGTTATGGTTGGGATCTTTCAACTAAGAATCTTGTTCAGATTGGTGTACCAGCAGGTGTGATGGCTGCACAGTCAATTGGTGAGCCGGGAACTCAGCTTACAATGAGAACAAAACACTCAGGTGGTGTCGTTGGAGTTGATGTGACACAAGGTTTACCACGTGTTGAGGAACTCTTTGAGGCTCGTGTACCAAAATCACTCTCACCATTAACAGATATTTCAGGTACAGTCTCAGTTGAAGAACTTGAAGATGGATGGAATGTAGTAGTTACATCTGACACGAAGCCAGTTGAAGAACGAGAATATCTTATTCCAAAGACAAACAAGCTTCTTGTTGAAGATAAGCAGCTTGTTCCAGCAGGAACTCAGCTTTCAAGTGGATTCTTGGATCTTAAGGAGATTCTTGCAATACGAGGGCTCAAGGAAACACAAGAATATTTGGTAGCAGAACTGCAAGCAGTCTATGAATCACAAGGTATTTCAATTGATGACAGGCACTTTGAGGTGATAGTTAAAAAGATGAGTGATGAGGTTAAGATTGTTACACCAGGTGAAACACCTCTCTTGCCAGGCGACCAAACAGACCGAGCAGCATTTGAGGAAGAAAATGAAGCAACAATTGCAGCTGGTGGTGAGCCTGCAACAGCACGACAGATGGTTCTTGGAATTACACGCCGATCGTTAAAGACACAATCATGGTTATCGGCTGCCTCATTCCAACATACTACCGATATTCTCTCTACAAGCGCCCTCATGGGTAAGAAAGATAAGCTGCTTGGATTGAAAGAAAATGTTATAATCGGTCGGCTTATCCCCGTAAGCGAGGAGAAAGCTAGAATTGTTAAATAATTATGCCAACAGCATCACAATTAGTCAGAAAAGGCAGAAGTCGTGTCAAAAAGAAGCCACGAGCAACTGCTTTCAAAAAATGGTTTAATTCAAACGAACGAAGATACAAAACCATTGCCGCTCCATTTAAACGTGGAGTAGTGATTGCTGTGCGTACAATGACTCCTCGTAAGCCTAATTCAGCGCTACGAAAAGTCGCTCGTGTAAGATTGTCTAACAAACAGGAAGTAACAGCCTACATCCCAGGTGAAGGCCATGAACTTGCAGAGCACTCTGTTGTACTTGTAAGAAGTGGTCTCGTGAAGGATTTACCAGGTGTTCGATATAAAGTTGTCCGTGGTAAATTTGATACAAAAGCTGTGGTAGGAAGAAAGACATCACGCTCACGATACGGAGCAAAGAAAGAGAGTCCAGCAGCAGCTGCTTAAAATAGTAATATAAAAATTATGCCAAGAAGAGGTAATGTAAAACGAAAAAAGATTAGTCCAGACCCAGTCTATAACGATGTAATGGTAACAAAGCTTATTAATCGTAGTATGTACGATGGTAAAAAGTCAGTTGCTGAAGCCGAAGTATATGAGGCTTTTGAAATCGTGAAAGAAAAAACTGGCAAAGATCCAATGAAAGCATTTCATGACGCTCTCGAAAAAATCAGACCTTCAATGGAAGTCCGTCCACGAAGAGTTGGTGGAGCATCATACCAAGTTCCAATGCCTGTTCGAGGCACACGCCAGAATTCACTTTCGATTAGATGGTTAATTGAGGCTGCACGAGGCCGCTCGAATTCTGAATATCATACGTATGCTGAGAAGCTCGCTGCTGAAATTGTTGACGCAGTTAACGATGAGGGTGGAGCTTTCAAGAAAAAAGCTGAAATGGAAAGAATGGCTGAGGCAAACCGCGCCTTTGCTCACTTCAGATGGTAAGTTATTAGTTAGCAAACATCGTGCAATAATCAACTTCGACATTTTCTTTTTGGCACAGCGAAATACCGAAACATCTATTATTTTTAGTGATACCTAGGCAAGAACACTCTTTTACTCCATACTCACATTGTAAATTACTACCTTCAATCTCTGTCATTCTATAAGCTTTATATGGCTTTAAAGTAAGCGCTAAAACTGCTAAAACTATAAAAATACCAATTGCGAGTAGTGATATGGCAACTCCTTTGAAAACATCACTCCATGAAAACTTTTTTTGTTTTTTACTAGCCATAATTAACTAAGATTAGCGGTACATGCTATTTTTTTCCAGTAGTTCCAAATCCGCCACGGTCTGGATCTTGTAGTTTTTCGACTTCCTCAAACTTTACTTGAGTAAAAGGAATAACCATCATTTGAGCAACGCGAGTGCCTCGATCAATTGTAATTTTCTTATCTGTAAAGTTATATGCGGCAAACTTGTATTCATCGTTATCTCCAGAAAAGTCTGAGTCTCCGATACCAACGGAATTGGCGCTCATAATTCCCATTTTATGTGTAGAACTTCGCGGGACAAGCATTACCCAATGATTATCAGGTACTTTAAGTGCAATATTTAATGGAATATAGTTAATCGCTTTAGGTTCAATCTCTATTGTAATTCGAGAATAGACATCAAAGCATGCTGCACCTGGTGTTTTATACTCAGGCAAAGGAAGCGATGTATCAAAGCGCTTTATTTTGACTTTCATTACAGATAATAATAACAAAAGTCCTTAGACTACCTACTTATAGATCTAAGGACTTATGTATTGTGCTATATAAACAGCAATTCAATAGGTGATCCTATTAGCCATGTGTCACCTACTGTTGACTTTGCAACGCTTACGATAATAAGCAAAACGTTACCCGATATGAATAATACTGCAGATATGTCTGCAAAAATGCCGATAGAGAATACAAAGATTATTAGCAAACCCCATCCTAAGGCAGACAGTGTGGCAAGAATTGTTTCTACTGTGTCTCGCCAATTTGTCTTAGGCTCAATTTGCCTGCTGAGTCGAAAATCAGCATATGGGTTATATGAATCCGTGTCAAATCGTGGTGTGGGCTCGCCAGTGAAAGTCTTGGCCCGTCCTCTTGTTAGCAAACTCATGTCACACCTCCTGTTTTTGTGCTATATGTGAGTTAAAGCATTATATCAAACACAAGCTACTTTATTGCTTTTAGCCCCACTTCTTGCTAGAATTGATCCTGTTCCCTAACGGGAGCTTATTTTTTGATATAAACAACCATGGCAGCACAAGCATCCGCAAAAAAGAGCGCAATAGCCTCAACAACAACTGAAAATAGAGATATTTCTTTTGAGAGAGTCCGTAATATCGGTATTATTGCACACGTTGACGCAGGAAAGACCACAACAACAGAGCGTATCCTTTTTGAGACAGGAAAGACATACAAACACGGTTCTGTTGATGATGGAACCACAGCTACTGACTGGATGGATCAAGAACGTGAGCGTGGAATTACCATTGTCTCTGCTGCAATTACTACATTTTGGAACCTTGATACTCCTTCGAATGTTGATAATGGAAACTACCGTGTCAATATTATTGATACCCCGGGGCATATTGACTTCACTGCTGAGGTGGAACGCTCACTTCGAGTTCTTGATGGAGCAATGATGGTATTTGATGGTAGAACAGGTGTAGAGTCTCAGTCTGAGACTGTATGGAGACAAGCAGACCGATATGGTGTTCCACGAATCTGTGTTCTTAATAAATTGAATTTAATCGGTGCTGATTTTGAAGGATCTGTTAAATCGATCCGTGAGAGATTGGGTGCAAACGCTGCTGCAGTACAGCTACCAATTGGTCAGGAACATGAACTACATGGAATAGTTGATCTCGTCACGATGAAAGCATTTACCTATAAAAGTGTAGACGACGCTGAGCTTACAGAAGAAGAAATCCCTGCAGATATGAAGGAAATGGCACAGCAATATCGTGATGAGCTTATTGAAGCTGTTGCCGAATTTGACGACGAGCTTATGGAGAAATATCTCGAAGGTGGAGAAATTGATGAAAAGGCCATTAAGAGTGCTATTCGAAAAGGTGTTATTGCTGTGAAATTCTTCCCAATATTTGCTGGCGACAACAGAATGGTAACTGTACAAACACTGCTTGATGGAATTGTTGAATATCTTCCAGCGCCTATCGATGTTCCTCCAATGAAAGGTATTAATCCAAAAACAAATGAGGAAGAAGAACGACACACTAACAACGATGAGCCATTTTCAGGACTTGCGTTTAAAATTGTCACCGATCCTCATGTAGGAAGGCTTATTTATGTCAGAATTTATTCTGGAACTGTAAAGAGCGGATCAACAATATACAACTCAACCAAGCAACATTCTGAGCGTATTGGTAAGATCGTATTGATGCATGCTGATCAACGTGAATTGCTTGATGAAGCATTTGCAGGTGAGATTGTTGCAATGGTGGGACTAAAGGAAACATCAACTGGTGACACACTTTGTAATCCTGCACATCCTATTATTTTAGAATCTATTGACTTTCCAGATCCTGTTATTTCTCTTGCAATTGAACCTGCAACTAAAGATGATCAGGAAAAAATGGGAATCGCACTTAATAAGCTTTCAGATGAAGATCCAACATTTAAGATTAAAACAAACCATGAGACAGCACAGACAATTATTTCAGGAATGGGAGAGCTTCAGCTTGAAATATTAGTGGATCGAATGAAGAGAGAATTTGGTGTTGAAGCATCAATTGGTAAGCCTCAGGTTGCCTACAAAGAGACAATTAAAAAAGAAGCACAAGGTGAAGGAAAATACATTCGCCAGACAGGTGGACGTGGTCAGTATGGTCACTGCTTGCTACGAATTGAACCTCTTCCACGAGGTGAAGGCTTTGTTTTTGAATCACAAATTAAAGGTGGTTCTATTCCATCTGAGTTTATTGGACCTATTGAAAAAGGTGTTAAGGAGAAGATGGAAAATGGAATCATGGCTGGATTCCCAATGGTTGATATGAAGGTTGTTGTCTATGACGGTTCATACCACGATGTTGATTCGTCAGAAATTGCTTTTAAAATTGCGGGTTCTATGGCTCTTGAAGATGCCGCAAAAAGATCTGGAATGGACATGCTTGAGCCAATTATGAAAGTTGCAGTTTCAACCCCAGAAGAGTTTATGGGTGATATCATGGGTGACTTAAGCTCAAAAAGAGCAAAAATTGAAGGCACAGAGCAGAAGAATATCTTTACAGTAATCAATGCAATGGTGCCACTATCTGAAATGAGTGGTTATGCTACAACTCTAAGATCTATCTCAGAAGGCCGTGCCAACTTCTTTATGGAACCATCTCATTATGAGGTGATCCCTACAAATATTGCTGAAAAACTAATTAATAAATCAGGAGAATAATTAGAGTTTTTAGCTATCTTGTGTTTAAATACTTCAGTCTTAATGTATTGCACGTATCTTGAAAGGAAGGATATCTGATGAACAGCTGCTATACAGCGAACAAAGATGGTCATCGTCTCATTTTCCAGTGGAGTACTGTACCCAATGGTGATCTTGATGTGACTATCATGCTTAAGCAAGGTGACGAATGCTTCACACTTGAAGATTTCAATCCGGATATTCATTGCTTCCGACAGAAATTTGTGGGTATACGCAGATTTGGTCGTGTACATTTTGATAACAAATCTACACCTACAACAGTAAAGCTCACAACACTCAATACTCAAAGTGAATTTACACCGACACAAATCGTCCTGTTGTGGCGGCGTGTGAGAATTGCAGCTAGCACATAATATATAAAAAAGCCTGTCGGAGCTTCCAACAGGCTTTATTTTGTTTACTTGAATCGAGCTAGTAATCCACGGATCAAAAATACAACACCAACTAGCACGCCTGTTACTGATACAGCGTACTGAATGATATTCTGAGAAACAACAGCTAATGAGCAAGAACAGACTATCAGCGTCATTGTCGCTAACATATTGTCGGCAAAAATACGTCGTTTATTCTTGGTAGTAGTAGACATCTCTGCCTCCTTCTATTTTTTACTGCTTCCTATAATACTACAACTTTTGCATATGTGTGTATGCTGTAGAGTTTAGCCTCGAATTTAGGTGTTGACAGGTTCAATGCTTGCTGTAATAATACTTTCACTGACGAACATAGTTTGTCGAACATCTTTCGCTTGAAAAACAGCTCTTGCGAAAGTACAAAGAAAAATATAATATACAAAACATGGCAGCAGACACAAAAGCAAAATTTGAAAGAACAAAGCCACACGTCAACATTGGTACTATCGGCCACGTTGACCACGGTAAAACCACACTAACAGCAGCTATTACTAATACTCTAGCTGCACAAGATGGCAATGCTACAAAGCCATTTAAATTTGATGAAATTGATAACGCTCCTGAAGAGAGAGAGCGTGGAGTTACAATTAATATTTCACACGTTGAATACGAAACAGCAAAAAGACATTATGCTCACATTGACGCTCCAGGTCACGCTGACTACATTAAGAATATGATTACAGGTGCAGCTCAGATGGATGGTGCAATTCTAGTAATTGCTGCTTCAGATGGTGCTATGCCTCAGACAAGAGAACACGTTATTCTTGCAAGACAGGTTAACGTTCCAAAGCTAGTTGTCTTTATGAATAAAGTCGATATGGTTGATGATGAAGAAATTCTTGATCTAGTTGAGGAAGATATCAGAGATCTTCTCACAAAATATGAATATGATGGTGAAAACACACCAATAATTAGAGGTTCAGCACTAAAAGCCCTAGAAGGAGATAAAGACTATCAGGCAAAGATCATGGAACTTATGAATGCTGTTGATGAATACATTCCAGATCCAAAAAGAGAAACTGACAAGCCTTTCTTAATGCCAGTTGAGGATGTTTTCTCAATTAAAGGTCGAGGAACAGTTGTAACTGGTAGAGTTGAAAGAGGAACTCTTAAAGTTAACGAAGAAATTGAAATTGTCGGAATCAAAAACACTGTAAAGACGGTTGTAACTGGTCTTGAGATGTTTAGAAAGACACTTGATGAGACACAAGCTGGTGATAACGTCGGTGTTCTTCTTCGAGGAATTGAAAAAGATGACGTTGAAAGAGGTCAACTTTTGGTAAAGCCAGGATCAATTACACCTCATACTGAATTTGAAGCTGAAGTCTATATTCTAAGCAAAGATGAAGGTGGAAGACATACGCCATTTTTCTCAGGATATAAACCACAGTTTTTCATCAAGACAGCTGATATTACAGGTGAAGCAACACTACCTGAAGGAATTGAAATGGTTATGCCAGGTGACAATGCAAAAATGACAGTTAAATTGATCTCACCAGTAGCAATGGAAGAAGGAATGAGATTCGCCATCCGAGAAGGTGGAAGCACAGTCGGAGCTGGTGTCATCTCAAAGATTGTTAAGTAATTAACTTCCTGCACGTTAGACAACTATTATGGCAGCAAGACTCAGAGTTAAACTCAAAAGTTATGATCACAAAGTGATCGATGAAGCCGCTAGCAAAATCTTAGATAGCGCAATGGCTTCTGGTGCTCAAATAGTTGGCCCTATTCCCCTTCCTACTAAACGATCTCTTATTCCAACACTTGAATCTCCATTTAAGCATAAAGATGCTCAAGAACATTTTGAGAGTTTAGTTCACAAGAGACTTATTGATATTGTTGAGCCAACAGGTCGAACAATTGATATGCTTTCAAACCTCGATCTCCCAGCCGGAGTCAACATCGAGATTAAGATGTAATCTTCTTTTTTATCTTTCGAGACTTTTATTCATCTGTTACAATACTTTGTCCATTCAATAGAAAGGTTTTAGTATGTTAACGGTAATAGGAATCTGTGGGTTTGTGGGTAGCATTCTTTTGGTACTACGTGAATACCCGTTCTATAGCACACCGTTACATAAAATACTCATTTATTTTGGCTTACTGCTCGGGTTTGGGAAGCTAATAATAATGGGTGGATAATACGGAACTATGGTGTAGTTACCCAATTTGGTGACTGCACCTATTTTTTTGCATGAAAAAACCCGCTTGTATGACGAAGCGGGTTTTCTCTTGTTTGGTACTCAATCGGTGAAATTGAGTACAAAGGAGGTGAGTAAAATACTCACGACGGATAGTGTATAACTATGAGACTTTGTTGTCAACTATGGTATAGTTAATTATCGTCAAATATGAAGAGAGGAAAACTTCATGCTCTTTTCAAACTTTTCGGGGCTTGACCTCGTAGTATCTGTTCTTTTCTTGTTTGCATTACTTGTTTTGCCTGGTGTTGTAGGTGAACGGAGAATGCCAAATACAATGAATGAATGGGTAGGTCTAGTCGCGGTTATAGCGGCAGGGTTACTAATGATTACACAGGTATAATACCGCTATGATAATGCCTAAAGGCACAACTTCTTTATAGAGGTTGTGCCTGGCCTTATTGTTGCTTACCTCAAACATCTTTGTTATAATTCACCCTACATGAGGTATTTTATTATGCTCAAGACTTAAACCTCAGTTAAGGATCTAGAAGGGTGGTGTGACCCCTCTGGGGTCTTTTTTTTGATAAACACAACATGAATACAATACTAGGAACTAAAGTTGGTATGACTCAAACCTTTGTCGATGGCAAGCGGGTAGGAGTTTCTATTATCAATGCAGGCCCATGTATTGTTACACAAGTTAAAAATAACGAAAAAGATGGGTATCAAGCTGTACAATTAGGTTTTGGTACACGTTCAGCTAAGAATACTTCAGCAGCCTTAAAAGGGCATTTAAAGACCGCCAAGGACGCAAAAGAGGCGGTTTCTTTTTTGCGTGAGGTTGATATTGAAGAAGGTGAAGAGCTAAAAGTTGGTGAATCTCTATCTATTGCTGATATTTTTGCACCTGGTGATGACATTGCCGTTACTGGTATTGGAAAGG
>Ga0210057_1000449_pt1 | contig 68185 bp, 38 predicted proteins | sample CryGeyCG2114_010_2_FD_183968 | JGI IMG/M metagenome (GOLD analysis project Ga0210057, IMG submission 183968) | Groundwater microbial communities from aquifer - Crystal Geyser CG10_big_fil_rev_8/21/14_0.10 (SPAdes) (version 2) | ecosystem: Environmental > Aquatic > Deep subsurface > Groundwater ...
CAAGACCTCCTCACGGTCTCCGGTTCCCTCATCACAGAAGGAAACATCCTCACACACAGCAATCTTTCCGGTGCCACACTGGCAGGAGCAGGTCTCTACACCTGTAACGGTGCCACAGACAAACTCATCTACGACAGTTCCACCAAGCTCTTCTCCTGTGGCACAGACACCGATACCGACACCAACACCACCTACAGTGCAGGACAGGGTCTCTCCCTCAACGGAACGGTCTTCACCCTCAACTCCACCCTCACCGGCTCCCTCCTCGACTTTGATACCTTCTCCGGAACAACCGTTCATGCACAAGATCTCCTCACTACCTCCGGAGCTCTGATCGTCGAGGGTGCTACGACTCTCAATGGATCTCTCACCGTCGGCTCTACCTTCACCATTGGAGGCATCACCTACACCTTCCCCACCAATGATGGATCAAGTTCTGGCAAAGTCCTCAAGACCGATGCCAACGGTCAGCTCAGCTGGAGTGATGACAACACCGGAGGAGCCAGCTTCACCGCAGGACAGGGTCTCTCCCTCAACGGAACGGTCTTCACCCTCAACTCCACCCTCACCGGCTCTCTCCTCGACTTTGATACCTTCTCCGGAACAACCGTTCATGCACAAGATCTCCTCACTACCTCCGGAGCTTTGATTGTTGAAGGGAATGCAACTATCCATGGCACGCTCTCCGGAGCGACGTTCTATGGTGCAGGCCTGTATGACTGTGATGATCCTACCAACAGTAAGCTGCTTTGGAATGTTACAACCGGACAATTTAGTTGTGGTATAGATCAGTCCGGCGGTGGGAATCCCAATGTGGATTACTACGTTCGCACAGGAGGGGACACCATGACCGGTGGATTGCTGATTATGAATGGAGGAAATGGTACTCAGACCGTTCAGGCAGGTGTGCTTCTGGAGGTGGGTGGTGTGATGTCCGGTGCGAGCATTCATGCACAGGACATTCTTACGTCTAGTGGGCAACTCATTATAAAATCTTCTGCAAAGGTAGGATTGGGTGCAGCTGTTATTGTTGCCGCAGAAAGACAAACTGGTGCGTACATTTTTGCTTCCGGTGCGGCTGTTCTGGCTTTGGACTCTCCACAGGGTAGTTCGCGATCCGGAACCGGTACGAGTCCACACATTGCATTCGGTTACAACGGATACTTTGATGTGAAACTATTCCGATCGGGCTACCGTGGTTCCGGCGAACTCGTTCTACGCACAGAGGCTAATTCGAGTATTTTGAACCAAAACGCGTTCCGGATTGTTACAAGCGATCCTGCACAGAGTGGTTTTGATCAGAACATCTTCAGGTTTACGACGTCCGGTAATGCATATGCCGATGGAACATTTAGCGGCGGCGGTGCGGACTATGCAGAGTGGTTCTACTCCAGGGATATTCTTGCGCACGGGGAACTTGTTTGTATAGATGTTACCCGCAATAACTCAGTCCATCGTTGTGAGAATGATGCAGATGGCAACCTGATGGGTGTGGTTTCCAGCCCAGATCAGGCTGCATTTATTGGAAACAGATTCTGGGGCATAGATGGCATTACACCTCCGCACCACTATCTTATTGGTCTCATTGGTCAGGTTGCTGCTTATGTGACTGATGAAAACGGTCCTATTCGCCCGGGAGATTCGCTCACATCATCAAACAGAAGCGGATATGCAAGACGGGCAAATGCAGGAGAGCCGACTGTGGGTGTGGCACTGGAAGGACATGCGGTTGGCGATGGCAGAATAAATGTCCTTATAGCCCGCAAGAATTCTTCGGTTACGGTGGAGACCGTGGAACAGAAGGTACTAGAAACTGTTGCTGCTATGGAAATAGAAGATGAAGTTTCCATCCTCATTTCCGATGCTGTGAAAAATCTTTCCTTCGAGGACGACATTTCGGAGGAGATCGGCCGCCAGGTTAATTCGCTGGATATCAATACCGCTATTCAAAAGGCGCTTTCCAATGCCACAGGTGCACACCTGCCGTTTGCTTCCGGCACATGGTTTGATCCCGTAGAATTTAAAGAAGACACAACCATTTCCGGAGGGTTACATGCCGGTGCCGCTGAGTTTGCGGGCAATGTTGCGTTCCGGCATTCAGCGGAAGTCTCAGGTTCTCTTAAGGTCTTAAAGGACATACAGACATCGTATCTTGCTGCAGGATCGCTTTCCACGCAGAGCGGAGCACGCATTGGCGGGTCTCTGGAGGTGGGCGGTGTACTAAAAGCAGCATCAATGCATTCTGACGACGCAGATATCAGCGGAGACCTTTCTGTAGGTGGGCGCTTGCTCCTACACGGAAAAGAAGTGGATCTGAGTCAGTATGTTGTAGGTGGATCCGGATCTGTGGTGGACTTTGGAGAGCTGACCGTTCGTGATGCACTCTTTGTGCTTGGTGACATCACCATAGGAGGGTTGGCACGTTTCTTGGGTGATGTAGATGTTATGGGCAATCTGAGCGTTTCCGGCTCGTTGGTTGTAAACCGCAACCAAGCAGGGTACGCCGTTATTCCGGAAACAGGAACAGCTGTGACTGTGCGCTTCACAACACCCTTTACAGGATATCCTCCCATTGTGAGTGCTTCTGCGGATGAGCCGGTGCTCTTTGGGGTTTCCAAAGCCACACTGAGCGGCTTTACCATCAAATTAGCTCAGCCTGCCTTGCGAGATATAACGTTCTCCTGGGTAGCACTGGTGCCTGACCGGCCACTGACATTTACAGGTGCAACCAAGGCACAGTCGCTCAGTAAGGGTGATTTCCCAGTCGATGAACTGGGTTACCCCCTGAGCTCCAGCAGTATCTGGAACCAATGCATCCGCAATCAGGCACCTCTGGACCTTACCGGACAGCCGTTTAACTGCAGACGCTACCACGATGAAGATCTCTGGACACACCCCGATCTCCTCATCGAATTCCTCTGGGATCCCAATGCACTTACCAAACTGGTATTACCGGATGGGTACACCATGGTTCTTGTGAAGGCGGAGGATATGGTTGAGGAACAAGAAGACGCAGATGCTCCAAAGCCTCCAGAGGAGGATGTTGCCTCCGGTACAATTCTCTCCACAGGAGAGCAGGAACAGGGAGGTTCGGGTACAGTCCTCCATGAACTTGAGCCTGAGGCAGGATCCGGTGAAACAGTGATTGCTCCGGAAACGGGGAGTGGATCTTCCGATGTTTCCTCTATTGACACAGGATCCGGTAACTCTCTACCCGTGGAAGAGAAGGTCGCTTCCGGTTCTACTGTAGATGAGTCCGAGGTCATTCCTGAAGAACCATCAGAACCCATAGAAACAGTAAGCACAGGTTCTGATGTAATACAGGAGGAAGGAACAGGATCCACACAGGAAGCTGTAACACCGATACAGGAGTCCTCTCCTCTTCCCGAAGAAAGCTCTGCCCAGCAAGAAGCTGCCCCGCAAAATACGGAGATGCCTAAGGCATAGCCCTCTTGCGTTTCTGGCCAGTTCTCCGTAGCCTGTGCAATGTAATTTCCCCACACTCCCCATGGAAGAAATAGGATCTCTGTCTTCAAGAGCAGGAAAAAAAGGTTCCAGAAAAGCTCTGGTTACCATCGTTATTCTAGCGTTGCTCGCATTGGTTTTTGTTCTGGATATGCAACGCCGTAAAGCTGAAGACCAGCTCCGCAATCTTTCTGTGCAACTGGAGCAGTTGCAAACAGGAAATACGCAGCAGAATAGAGAAGTGGCACAACGCATCATTCGTGATGTACGAAAGCTTATTGCCATTCCCGAAGACGTAGAACCCACAGTCGCAACCATTATTGATGTAGATACCTTGCGGCAAAGGAATCCGTTCTACGCAAGGGCAGAAAATGGGTTTTACCTCATAGTCACTGCTGAACGAGCTATTCTTTATGACCCGAATAAGAGAATTATTGTGGATGTTGTTCCCGTACAGGTGCAACCGGCAACGGCTGCTCCCACTGGGGATGTGGCAGGTGGAGGTCAGTAGTCCTGAGTAATATAATATGTAAAGTAATATTTACTTATCAAAAGGGAGGAGTTATACTCTTTCCCTTTTTTGTATGCCTGATATTTTCAATAGTAAGAGGCTTAAATGCTTCCCGATGATCGGTGCACTTTTTCTTGCAACGATCTTTGGTTTCCTTATTGGTCGTATAGTGCATATAAAACGATCTATGGAGATGGCTCCGACCATACAGGTGGTAGATGATGTGCGACCCAAGCAGGCGGTAGTGGTTCTGGAAGGCATACGTGACGGAAAGATTGTAGGATCCCTGGAAGGTGATGTGCGTCTGTGGATAGGAGAGAACGAAGTGCTTGCAAATACAGGAGGAACAATTTCGGTGGATCCTGGTCCGTTGATTGTAAATGAGATGAGTGTACTCGTTCCGCAGGGCATGCAGTTTGTGGCCTCCAAAAGAGGTAAAAAGTACTACCCCGTTCTTGTTGCTGCAGGGCAGAGCATTACACCGGAAAATCGCATTTATTTTGAGAGTGCTGAGAAGGCGGAAGCGATGGGATACATTCAATAACGTTGACCTGTTCGCTCGTTCGCTGGTTGGCTCGTTACGCTACTCAACGAGTAAACAAGAGAACGAGCGAACGATTGAAAGGCTTTTCATTGTTGCAACGCTCCTAACTCGAGTATTGTTTTACGCATGGAACTTTCCCTTGTTCTTCCCTGTTTTAACGAAGAAGAAAATATTGAGCGCACTATTCGTGACGTTGTTTCTTGGTTTTTGGCAGACGGAGTAGAGGGGGAAATCATTGTGGTGAATGACGGTTCCACCGATGGAACAGCAGATATTCTGGATCAATTGGAACAGGAGATTCCATTTTTACGCATTGTGACGCATCAACAGAATAAAGGGTATGGAGCCACACTTCGTGACGGTTGTGATACCGCACAGAAACAGTACATCGGCTTTATGGACAGCGACGGTCAGTTTCATGCCGAAGAGCTGGCTGCACTCATTCCTCATCTTTCCGTATACCGGTTGGTAGCAGGTGTGCGGAAAAAACGGGCAGACCCCTGGAACCGGAGGCTGAATGCCTGGCTCTACGGTCTCCTCATGCGCTCGATCCTCGGTGTAAAAAAGACGGATGTAAACTGCGCGCTCGTTCTCTTTGAACGAAGTTTGTGGCAGACCATTCGTCCTATACATGGCACAGGAGCTCTCTACTGCGGGGAGATGTATTTTCGTCTCCGAAAAGCGGGAATTCCTTTCTTTCAGGTGCCTGTTGATCATTATCCACGCACGGCAGGAGCTCCTACGGGATCAAACCCCGGAGTTATTTTGAGAATGTTTCGGGAACTTGTTCAGTTAAGGAGGAGTCTATGATTGCGCATCGCACGTTCGTGGTTCTGCCAACATCTTATTTCGTTCACAGCCGATACAATGCATGTCCCAGAGCCGGAGCAGGTTTCGGTGCTCAAATTGCTGTGAGGTAAGTGGAAGATTATACGTAAAGGGACGGTAGATCTGAAATGCTCCAAACACGAGTAGCCCAAAAATCACCATCATGAGTCCCCGGGCGTGTTCACTCACATTCCATTTCCCGAGCGTCCGTACTTCCATGCACACCAGTGCAAAAAGCACAAAGCTAATGAGGAGGGGAATGAAGTAGTGGTAGAGGTACATCACCCTGTGAATCTGCGACACGGCGACCATGTAGGAAATGTACAAACCCAGGAAAACACTCAAAAGATAGCGGTGCCTGAGAGGCGATTTGAGTGGGTGGATAACCGAAGAAAGCAGAAGAGCAGCGCTCAGTATAACTCCCAGTAAACCTGCAAGCCACGCAATGGGATTTGGTACCAGGTAGAGGTAGCCGTAGGCATCTGCACCCTTGGATTCCCATCGGTAGTTAATGGTGCGCCCGCCTATCGGCCATAGAAAGAAGGGGCTTCCATTCTCGTTGGGTTTACACAGGTCCAGTTGTGGCACACCACCGGAATAGTGTCTGAGGTACTTCATCGAGTCCTTCCACATGGTGGGGAAGGCCAGGGGGGAGCGGGTTTTTCCCTCAAAGAGAAGCAGTTTGTATGCATCCGATGCCTGGTAGAAACCTTCTTCCTGCAGGGCAGGGTTTATGTTGTGTGCAATGGAGAAGTGGACGTACCACACGCCAACATAGGCCACCAGAAAACCAGCAGCTGCAATTCCCAAAAAGCGTAACCACTGGCGTACTTTTGGGTACAGTCCAAGCAAAAGTGACGGTGCCAGTAAAATCATAATGAGGCCGAGCACTTTGGTGGCCATAACCAGTCCGAGGCTTACACCGTAGAGCAGGGCGCAGATTTTGAATGGCTTTGGTTTCTCCTTCCAGTGCAGCATGAGCAGAAAGAGCAACATCATGGCTGCACAGAAAAAGATCATGGGTGCATCCAGCATCGCTCCTCTGTTATGCACAATCAGGGCGTTATCAAAGATGTACAAAAAACTCAACATAGTTGCCATGAACCAGTCTTTGGCTATAAGGAAAAAGATCCAGAACATAAGTGCGGCTGTGAGCCACATCATCAGTACCGGAATAAGACGATAACCCGCAAACGAGAACTCCTCCGGCATGGTTTTTTCATAGTCGTTGTTGAGCATCTGGTTATCCACAGGATTTGCGTCCACTATTACTTCCCCAAGGGCAATGAGCATTTTTCCCAGCGGAGGATGCGGTTCCATAAAGAATGTGCCGCTCTGGTACTTTTGTGCGCTGGGAATATGGTAGTTCTCATCCCAGAAAAAGCTCGCAGGTGTGCGGTACCCGTGTACGTAAGTAAAGTACGAGAGGAAGAGAACGAATCCGGTGAAGAGCAGCCCTTTGCGTACGGAGGGCTTTTTTAGCGCACTTCGTAAATGCATGCGGGCATTGTAATGCAAAGTGCGACCCTTTGGGAAACCATCCCAGCTTTATTCGCACCCCCTCCAAATGCTACCCTCTAGGGTATTCCTATGTCTAAAAGATATTTCTTCCTTCTTATCACCTCCCTTCTCCTCTTTGGGGGAATGGTAGGTGTCTTTTTGGGAGGAAAGTTTGAGGCAAAGAAGGGTACAGGCGAGTTGTTAGCGCAACTTGATTGTTCTTCTTATCATGATTGCAGGAGCTGCTGCCGGTATGGGATTCAAGCGAAAGAAGAAATCATCATAAGTATGTCGTATGTGGTATGTCGTATGTCTACGTGAAAAAACCCATATACGACATACCACATACGACATACTACATACGATAGACGACACATAAATTTCTCTACTCTTCGTTTCTAAAACACAAAGACAATGCTATCCTGTTATCCTGTAATTCCTTACGCACATACCGTTGCCCGTTGCCCCCGCTAAAGCACCACGTAACAGACCACAGTGGCTCCTCAGCCTGCTTCTTTTCGTTGTGTTGTTCTTTATGGCCGTGTACTCCATTACCGGGCCGGCACGGGAAGAAGACCAGCAATTCGCTGATGCGAAAGAAGTGCCCATCAGCGAGATTACACGGGGCTACACCGCAGGGGATTTTGAGAGGGTGCTCATTCGGGATAACAAAGTATTTGCCGTCACACACAGCGGTGCTGCCGTACAGTCTTACAAAGAAGCACGTGACAGCGTTTCGCAACTTGGATGGAACGATCCGCAGAACAAGACGGTCGTGGAAGTGGAAAATCGCGAAGCGGAAAATCTCTTCCTGGCCGTTCTGCCGGATCTCCTCTTCTTCCTGCTGGTGCTCAGTGGCATCATCTGGCTTTTCCGGGGTATTGCCCGTAGCCAGAGTAATGCACTCTCATTCGGCAAATCCCGTGCGCGTGTTGCGGATGCCAAGCAGGTTGCCACCCGTTTCAAAGATGTTGCCGGTGCAGAAGAAGCAAAGGAAGATCTTGTGGAAGTGGTCGACTTTCTCAAAAATCCCAAAAAGTACATCAACCTCGGTGCCAAGATTCCCAAAGGCGTACTGCTCGTGGGTGCTCCGGGAACAGGGAAAACATTGCTGGCTCGTGCTGTGGCAGGAGAAGCAGGTGTGCCGTTTTTCTCCATAGCCGGTTCGGAATTTGTGGAGATGTTTGTGGGTGTAGGTGCCAGCCGTGTGCGCGATCTCTTTATGAAAGCAAAGCGAAACGCACCCTGCATCATCTTCATTGATGAAATAGATGCTGTTGGGCGGCAACGTGGAGGTGCGGGGTTCGGCGGCGGGCACGATGAACGCGAGCAGACCCTCAACCAGATCCTCACGGAAATGGACGGGTTTGAGCAGGGAACAAATGTGATTGTAATGGCTGCCACCAACCGGCCGGATGTGCTGGACCAGGCTCTGCTGCGTCCGGGTCGTTTTGATCGCCGCATCTTTATAGACAAACCCGATATAGAAGCCCGGGAGAAGATTTTAGAAGTTCACATGCGCAATAAGAAATCGACCAAGACTGTGGATCTGGAAAGCGTGGCCAAGCAAACTGTGGGACTTACCGGTGCGGATCTTGAAAATATTGCAAATGAAGCAGCTATCTTTGCTGCCAAACGTGGGCGCAAATCTCTCACCAACCAGGATCTCATAGATGCCGTGGAAAAGGTGACACTGGGTTCCGAAAAGAAGTCCCGCAAGCTTACCGAGAAGGAGAAGAAGATTACGGCGTACCACGAGCTCGGGCATGCGATTGTGGGTTACCTGTGTCCGGAGAGCGACCCCCTGCACAAAATTTCCATTGTCTCACGTGGTTCTGCGCTCGGTGTGACCTGGTTCCTCCCGCAGGAAGATCAGTACACTACAAGCAAAGCCAAGTTTCTGGATGAAGTCTGCGGACTGCTGGGGGGCCGTGCCGCAGAAGAAATCATTTTTAACGAAATCACCACAGGTGCCAGTAACGACATAGAGCGAGCGTCCCTCATTTGCCGCAACATGGCTATGCACTACGGCATGGGAGACGATGATCTCGGTATAGTGGCCTACGGCGAAAAACAGGGCACCATGTTCCTGGGTGTGGATCCCGCTGTCACACGCAACTACTCCGAACAGATGGCCCAGCACATCGATGAATTTACCCGTGAGACCATTGCTGCTCAGTACAAGAGGGCAAAGGATCTTGTAACTAAGCACCGCAGGAAACTCGATGAACTGGCGGCTATTCTCCTTAAAAAGGAGACGATGAGTCTGGAGGAGTTTGAGGAAGTGTTTGCGGGAAAGAAGAGGAATGCGAAGGATGGAAAATAGCGTTACTAGCTTGCCTAGCTGCACTAGCTTGATTAGCTGGATTAGCTTCATTAGGGTTCGTCTTCCTTAGAACGTGTATCTTCCTTATGAAGAAAGACTGAAGTATGCAAGGAACAATCACAGAAGACAGAAGCTAGCCAAGCTAATCAAGCTCATAAAAACAAAGGAGCTGGCCGGGCGAATCTCCATTGGCACTTCTTGTGCTTTTTCGTACACTCCTTCCATGCACCGTATTACTTCTCAGGAGTTTCGGCAACTTTGTATAAGCTACATCGCAAACATTTTCCTCTACTCCTGTGCACTCTACATTTTTCATACCAATAACTACTACACGCATTTTCTCACCGCACAAACGAAGGAGGCTCTTGTGACCATGTTCGGGATCTACATTGTTCTGGCATTGCCTCTGGAGCTGCTTTTACCCGGTTCCAGACGCAGGTTGGAGAGCAAAGGGCTTATTGCCCTTCGGGCATTCGCACGCTACATGCGTGAGGGTTGGCAATATTTGAGCCGCTTTCCCCTGCAGCGAACAAATTCTCCCGGTATGACCAGGCAAGAAAAGACAGCCATTCTCTTCCTGATCGTAAAGTTCTATTTCCTGCCGATTATGATCAACTTTTCCTTCGGCAATTGGCTCAATGTGCAGTACTACTGGGGGCAAATTGGAACGTTTGCCGATACATCCCTGCGTTTGTTAGATGGGGTTTTCCCCTTTCTCATGGCACTCTTTTTACTCATAGATACCTGTTACTTCATCTTTGGTTACAGCGTGGAGTATCCCGCTGCCAGAAACGAGGTACGTTCGGTAGAGCCTACACTCTTCGGCTGGCTGATTGCACTTGCCTGCTACCCGCCACTCAATGGCATTACAGACAAATACTTCATCTGGACCGCCGATAATTCTGCACATCTTCCCACTGTTGAAGCAACATATGTAATGAGTATTCTCGCGCTTATTTTTCTCTTCATCTACCTGTGGGCGACATTGGCCCTCGGCCCGCGGTGCAGCAACCTTACCAATCGGGGGATTGTATCCTGGGGTCCCTATGCCTATGTGCGGCATCCTGCGTACATCGGTAAGATTCTGGGGTGGTGGATAACATCTATTCCCTTCTTCGTTGGTTCCGGTCGTCTGTGGGAAGGCATGGTGGCTCTGCTCGGGTGGACCACGATCTACTTCTTCCGTGCTCTTACAGAAGAGCGTCACCTTATGGCAGATCCTGCATATATGGCGTATTGCAAACAGGTACGGTGGAGGTTTATTCCGGGGGTTTTTTAGACCTCATCCCGACCTCACCCCCCTGCCCCCCTCTCCTCCACTTCCATGGAGTGTGAGGAGAAGTGAGGTTTCTTATTGTTTTTGCAAAAAACGATTGCATTCCAGGAGAGGGGGGAGGAACTGTTTTTTAAAACAAACAACTACAAAACAAAAACATCCCCCTCTCCTGGTAGGAATAAGGCAGGGGAGGAGAGGGGTTAGGGGTGAGGTCAAAACAAAACAGCAAACACACACCCTTTACACCTCATTCTCCGAACGGTATCTTTCTCCCCTTATGCCTTCTCACAGCCCATCTTCGGAAATACAGGGGCCGGAACTTCTCTACCATCCACGACTTGCGGGTACGCATCCCATGCCTCTTCTTCTTTCCAGTCAGCAGGAAGGGGTACATGAGCGTGTAAACAATGTTGTTGTCACAGGTATTGCGGGCAATATCGGCCTGATGGCCGCACATGAACTTCCCCGTGGGGGTTACAATCTGCGGGGAACAGATGTGATGTTTGCACCGGATTTTGACCCTCGTAAAGAAGATCCCAATCTTGCCTACAACTGTATTCATCATCATCTGCTCAATACACAGTTACTTATACAAGCTCTGCTTGCCGATGAGTCACCCGGAGAATTCCTCTACAGGGCACTGTACCCGGATCTCAATCTTTCACGTTTGGGGCAAGCCGTAGATCCCTCCTTTGATCTCACGCGTTACGATACCATGCTTGAAACGGCTTCCGGTAACGATGTTCTCATACACCTGGCATTCGACCCTCGTTTCGACAACTGCCAGACAGTGCATTCCATAGACCTGAAGAACGTTATCATGGCGATCAATGCTTACAGGGCGGCCATGCAGGCAGGTGTAAAACGCGTTGTTATGGCGAGCTCCGTACATAGAGATGATTTTGCAAAGCGCCAAAGTCCTCGCAAGCGACTCTATACTACCCATACCATCCCTCATCCTTTTTGTGGGTACGGACACGAAAAGGTCATGCTGGAAGAAGTAGGGAAGTACTGTGCACAATTTGGTCTGGAAGTAATCTGCGTGTGTTTTGGCGGTGTCTTTTATGGCAATCAACCGAACTCTGAAGAGCCCACAGGCAATGGAGTATTAACACATCCCCGGGATCTCGGAGAGTGCCTGGAACATGCTATTACTGTGGATGAGGTACCCGGTAACTATGCGTCCGGTTACTGTATTTCAAGGCATAATCCACAAACTCACGAAGCAGCATTACTCGGTTGGGAACCTCGGTATACCGATGAAGATTTTAACCCCCGGAAGCCGCCTTTTTACGGAAAACAGAAATTAAGAAGAGAGCGGAACAGACGCCTGTGGCATCAGGAACAATAGCTTGTCTAGCTTCACTAGCTTGGTTAGCTTCTGGCTTCTTCCATTGTTCCTTGTGTCATTTGTTCTCTCCGCAAGGAAGGATAGAAGATCCTAAAAATGAAATCCTAATGGAGCTAATCAAGCTAGCTAAGCTAACCAAGCTAGTAACGCTAAAAAGCTAGGCAAACTATTGGGGAATTTCTCTCTTATTGCTATGCTGTATGCCAATGCAGAGCTTAAGTCCGCTCGATGGCCGGTACCAGAAGAAGACAGAGGCCTTGCGGCCTTTTTTCAGTGAAGAAGCACTCACGCGATACCGTGTGCGTACGGAAGTGCGATACTTTCAGGCCCTTGCGGCCGAGCCCGGCATCCGAGATCTCAAAAAACTGACCAAAGCACAACAGAATGCATTGGAGAACATCATCTCCCGTTTTACCCTTGCAGAAGCTAAAAAGGTAAAGGCCATAGAGGGCAAAACCAATCATGATGTAAAGGCGGTGGAGTACTACCTGAAAGAAAAAGTAGGTTCCATTTCAGGTGTAAAAAAACAGACTGAGTTCATCCATTTTGGGCTGACGAGTGAGGACGTGAACAATCTCTCGTACGGCATGATGGTGCACGATGCACTCCGGCAGGTAATACTCCCTGAGCTCAAAGTCATCATTGGTGTTTTACATGGTCTGGCCCGTCGCTGGTCGGGTATTGCACTCCTCAGCCTCACACATGGTCAGCCGGCTACGCCTACAACTCTGGGGAAGGAAATGGCTGTCTTCGTAGATCGCCTCAGGCGGCAGGAGGAGCAGCTCAAGAACTTTACCATGCAGGGCAAATTCGGAGGAGCTGTAGCCAATTACGCCGCACATAAGGCGGCGTATCCCGATGTGAAGTGGGAGAAGTTTGGTCAAAAGTTCGTGCGTTCGCTCGGGCTCCATCCCCTCACAAATAGCACACAGATTAACCCGCATGATGATCTTGCCGAGCTGAGTCACATCCTCTCCCGCATCAACGCTATTCTTCTCGACTGTAGCCGTGATGCTTGGATGTACATTTCCCGAGGTGTCTTTTCCCAAAAAGTTATTGCGGGCGAAGTGGGTTCCTCCACCATGCCGCACAAGGTGAATCCCATAGATTTTGAGAATGCAGAGGGGAACTTTGGTCTCTCCACAGCGCTCTTCGGGCATCTTGCAGAGAAATTGCCCGTAAGCCGTCTGCAACGGGATTTAAGTGATTCCACGGTGCAGCGGAACATCGGCTCAGCCTTTGGCTACCATCTCCTTGCAGTGAAATCTCTGCAGAAAGGTCTTGGCAAAATTTCTGCAAATAGAGAAGTCATAAAACAGGAACTCCATGCACATCCGGAAGTCCTCGCAGAACCCATTCAGATGGTGCTGCGGAAACATGGTGTGGAAGGAGCCTACGAAAAGCTCAAAAAGCTCACAAGAGGGGAGAAAGTGACCCTCTATGACATTGTTGAATTCATAGAGCAGTTAGACATTCCGAAGGCAGAGAAACAGAGACTCAAGAAGATGTGTAGGATGTAATCCTTTATCAAGGATAGACTATAACCACCGCCAGAACATTCTCCGGCGAATATTTGACTAAATATAGATATTTATCTTAATATACTTTATATGAGCGTCAATGATCGCGTTATAGCCTTCCTGGAAGCAGCTGATCAAGCTGGTGCAGGAGCGCATCAGTGTCGGTTACACCATGATGAGGCATATGTCACTCTAGCAGAGTTGCGGATCTATATCGACATGAGTATGAACTTGCAGAGGGATGATCATGGTCTTCTTCGTCCTCTATGCAAACAACTTCCCGGGAATAGAGTCAGCATCGGTTGTGCACATGATGATCGTTATCGCAAAGCAATGATTACTGTTCTTTCTGCACTTGCAAGTGAAACGAGCAATTGGCAGCGTTGCAGTGAACTCATTGCAGAGATCAGAGATATTGCTCATCAAATTAATAATGATGGACCGGATTGCTTAGACAGACGCATGGTACTTTCCCGAAGCATTCGTTCAGCAGAAGGTGCAGAGACCAGACGAAAAATTGGGGATCAGCATTCTCTCCTCGTAGAGAGACTTCTTGCCATAAACAGGGAGACATTGCACTTGTACAGAGAAGCCGTTAGCAGGCAAGTAACGTCAATGGAGCCCTCATGGAATGATGGTGTGTAGGGTATAAAAAACCTCTCTTTCCTCTTGCTATTGCCACAGAGTTCGCATACAATGCTTTTGCGAGTGGACAACGTGCACAACGTCCTCTCGGAAGATCCCCAAGGACCTAAGGCCAGCGGGGCTTCTTTTTTTATATGCCAAAAATTGGCTGTGGCGCTCTGTGTATAGTGGGTGATAGTATTTTCTTCACATGGAAGACTTCATATTCCCCATAGTCGATTTTCTCTCTGTTCTTACTCTTCTGGGAGACATCCTCATTGCTCTTGTACTTTTGGAGTGTATTACGCACAGACACACATTGCGGTCTTTCCTTTCGCGCCATGCGGTTGTGTGCATGCTGGTTGTGGCCACCATTGCAACTTCCGGTAGCCTCTTCTTTTCCGAAATTGCCGGTTGGACCCCCTGTAAGGACTGCTGGTTCCAACGTATTTTTATGTATCCCCAGGTCCCTCTGCTCGCAGTCGCTCTGTGGAAGCGTGACCGTGGCATAGCAAAGTACATCCTTGTGCTTTGTATTATTGGTGCCATCCTCTCTGCCGACCATTACATGGAACAAATAGAAGCTACCTTCTTTGCGCTACCTACGGACCCGCTCGTTCCGTGTGACGCAAGCGGAGTTTCCTGCGAGAAGATGTACACCTTCCGTTTCAACTACATCAGCATCCCCATGATGGCTCTTACCGCCTTTGTGATGAATGCAGTGACTTCTCTGGTTGTAGTGAGGAGGAAATAAGCTCTTCTATACACTTTGTACGTGGAACATTTTTTTTCTGTACACTGCAAAAATGAGCGCACTGTTTATGCCAATTAAATACACCTGAAACGACGCATTCGGTATATCCCACTGTGGAATGGACGGTAAGATGATAAGAACGCTTATTAAGCCCATGATGTACGTTATACCTGTTTCTGTCTCCGGGTGTGTCCATGCCTTCCGCAGGGTCGGCAAACCGGCGAATCCGTCGCCGGTTGCTGCCAACAATATGGCATAGGTGGGTTTATCTACCACAAGCCAAAGGAGCATTGCCAACACAGAGCAGAAACCGCACAGCAAATCGAAAAGTGTAAGTCTCCAGTAACTTTTTGGGTTTAAAAAAGAGAAGAGGAGAATAACCAGCGGCAAAAAACCCGCAGTAAAAATCTTTACCGTTGCCCACGGGTCTGCTCCGGACGAAAGTGCAGCGCCGGTTCCTATAAGAGGTGCTACAGCCCACATAGTCCAGGAGATGCGGTTAGGCTTGGTTTTGCCTTTAAACGTATCTCGTATGTACGCCGTAGATCCTCCAATGCTTACAAACACGCTGAGAATGACGAGTAAGTGCACAAAGCTCATAGAGGAAGTATGACAGAAAATGAGTTCTGGCAGTTTTGGTTTTGTTGGTGACGAGGGATTTTCTGGTTATTACCTTTCCATCACACTACTGTAGCTTTTTGTAGACATTTTTTCTGTCTCCAATTGCTACGACTGAAACTGTCACCGTCTTCTTGCGTATAAAATAGATGACTCTCAATGGTATAACTCTAATGGACCATAAGCCTTTTAATGGCCCCTGCAGCTTCTTGCCGATGAAAGGATCTTTTGATAATCCTTCCAATGCTGAAATTATTCTAAGTTGATTTTTCTTATGGAGACCCATGAATGATTTTTCAGCACTTTTGGATAGTTCAACTAAATACATACTTACATTTTAAGTTTCTTTTTTATGGAGACCAAACTGGTCTTTTTCTTTGCACTCATTTCATTCAGACCATTTTGAATTTGCTCAACTAACGAAGGACTAGCCAATATTTCCATTGTTTCAATCCAACCCTCAAATTCGTCATAGGACATAAGAACAACATCTGGTAAATCTCTATGAGTAATAGAAATAAATGAACCTGGTTTACCAGCCTGCTCAATGAGATCAAATAATTGATTCCGTGCATTAGTAGCAGATACGCTTTTCATACATGTACATTTTAAAGTACATGTCTACATATTGCAAATATAAATTTCGATTCCGCTGCTACGCAGCTCCGCTTAGAGTCATTCTCCTCGGCGAAGAGATGGCCCGAACCCTGAGCTTGTTGAAGGGTGAGGACCATGAGCGAGTATAAGGAGAGGCAGTTCGACTCATCCGCCTTTGGCAGATTCGCTCACTGTCATTCGCCTCGCTTGGAAATATTTTTCGTGGTTTACCATGAGCGAGCGACTCACGAAGTGAGGAGCGAGTCGAATGGTGACATGGGAGTTTCAGGTTACTATTTGTTGGTGACCGACTTCAACATACAAAAATCCTCTACAGGAAGACAAAAAGAGCTAGTTACCGCTTCTTAGCAGCCTTCTTTTCTCGTGATCTTACCAGTTCCTTTATCTGGTCTTCGGAGTCATGCCCTTTCAGGCTGCATTCCAGCACACCAAGACGATAGGAGATACCAGTTGTCATCAGTGACCAGTTGGTTTTCTCCAGCGTCTTTTCGACTGCATGTTTCAAATCCTGTTTGCTTTGGTACTCCTCACGATCTTCTTTAGCATCTCTCAGCTTTACGTCCACGGTTATGTACTTGTCCACTTTCGGCTCAGAGGTGCGCAATTTATCAAATCCCTTTCTGCGCAGTGTAGCCTTCAACTTCTTCTCTAATGAAGCTACTGATAGTTTTTCTATCTCCTTTAATTGAGGACGTATGTCATCGTCTTTCTTAAATTCCTTTACCAGTTCCTCCATGCGTTTCAAGTTATCCCTTCCCTCTTTGTATTCTTGTAGCCCTTTCTCATCGAGGCAATAACGTGCCTTGTCCTTCATAAACTCTGCCAGCTCCTTTTCTTTCTCTTTTGGGTCTTCTTCGCTCAAGTCCAACTCATCGACTTCCTTGTGTTCACACTTTGTACATTTGTATGTTGTTTTAACCATCTTCTTTGTCATCTTTTCTCCTGCATGCTCCATCTCACTGGAGCACTTCTCACACAACCGCTTATAGGGTTCACGCTCTGTGCCATCTTCATACACCCATTTGCGCCCCTCACAGTCTGGGCACTGCAATAGGAAGATAACTTTATCGTTATTGCTATTGTCATAGTCCTTCTCCACGCGTTTGTAACGAAGCTGCATGAGTCTGTCGCATTTTGTGCAGAAAGTGCGTGGCTCAATGGAATCCTCAAGGAGCTTATCAAGAGCTTTGTCGGCATTTATCCACTCCTGAATACGCTCCTCTTTCTCTGCTGCTCTTGCACCTTTCTCGAACCACATGTGCATATTGCAGAAGCCACTGAGTGAGCTAATTGCCTCCTTCTTTGTTGATTTTGTCTTCTTACAAAGATCGTCTATGTCCATCTTCCGATAGCAATCCTCCCATCTCTTGCAGTGATCTATGGTGATCTTGTCATACAATTCCTCGTAGTATGACCTGTCTTTGAGATGCCTTTGTAGTTCAATCTGAGTGCTCAAAGGTTTTACATGCTCTCATGCAAACAGCTCATTGTAAATATATTGTCACATCTACATATTCAACGAATCATACAACTTTTCTGCCCTGCTTTTATCAAACTGACCAATGAAACGAATACGCCCCTTAAGTCTACTTGTTACTTCTCTTTTTGATGTGCATCCCCACCTTTCAATAGTATTCAAATACTCCCAACCTTCCTTGTTCAAAGCTCGTAACATGTTTTTTGTGTGAGGGAGAAAACCATTCGCAGGACTGAAATCTTTGCCAGAGATAATGATGCCTGTTACCTCCTGTGGAACTTTACCTCGTACACCTAAATGTTTCTTTTCCTCCTTCAACCGAAACCCATGCTTGCGACATAACTTACGAACTGCTGGAATGAGGGGGGTAGGATCACTGTCTCCGGAAATTGTGAGGTCATCGACCCAAAATGAGAACACGAATTTTGGCTGTAATAAAGCTCTGAGGTCATCTGCCAAAGGAACGAGTACCAATGCAGACAGCATGGTACTTGTTGGAAATCCTTGTGGCAGATGCCCATCTGCAGTAGTCAGATACGTTAGCAGCCTACTCATACCTTTGTTGCATCCAAGTCTGAGAAAGACAGATTCTACCTGTGAAGGTTTTATGGAAGGGTAGAAATTCTTTAGATCTAGATTCAGGACAAAATTCCTTCCAACGTGTCTTCTTGCATTATCAAAAATAGAATGCTTGGGCATTCCTCCAATAAACTCAGCGGGAAATGGTATCTTTCTTAGTGTCAGATGCAATTTGCGCTGCACAGTTTTTAGTGGAGGGTAAGGCATGTAAATATCACGCACTTTCCCATCGATATCTCTCTCCTGATGACAATACAAGTCTGTCATATTATGCAATGCGTTTTGCAGCATTGACGACTTGATTTTTAGCCTACGTGCAATCTGGTTTGGGAATTGAAAATTAAGCGCGTTTCTCATTCCTTTGCATTACAAGAACAAGTAGATCTTTCATTACATTATTCATTCTCTCAAATAGAGCTTTTTCTTCTGGTGTTTTGGCATTTTCAATAGCTTCCTCATCCCATAGAAGGCAATGGACTGGTACACCATAAATGCGTGCAAGTTTTGTTAAAACATCATTGCTAGCTTCCTTTTTTCCGCTTTCCAATAGACAAAGATAGCTAGGCGAAATGCCTGCTTGTTGTGCGACTTTGTCTTGCTTCAGTGCAAGACTTTCTCGCAATAGCCGTAACATGCGTGCTTTAGAGATCATGGTAGAAAAGGTTAAGGGCGGGGGCGTTGAAGGATGTTACTTATAACTTCGAGCAGCGCCGTACAAATCCTCACGCCATTCCTGAAGGTTTGGCTCTGTTGAACTTGATCAAGAGATGCAAGAATATTTGTAGTCTCCTTTAGTGCCCCCGCCAGTGTCGGAGGGCGTTCTGTTTTTGGAGGTGCGGATGAAGGACGTATTGCCGGTTTCTTATGAGAAGTAACCATAATGTAGAGGGGTATACAAACACAAAGAAGGCTCAGGTCTCATCCCCGACTCGATGCAATAACCCCCCGAAGAACACTGAGTCGGGAAAACCCTTGAACCTTCTTTTTTTTTATTAAAGAGTTAGCTACACAGCCAACTTAACGGCGAGCGCCCGAAGCGCATCTCCCGACATGCTGAGACTCCAGTGGAATCCAAAAGAAACTCCATCCATCGAATCGTGACAACCTCCATGATGTGAATGAACAGAACAGGCTCTTACGAGCTATAATGGATTGTCCAATAGGTTATCATATTTATCTGCCAGATCAATAAATTGGTATTGCAGATAATTATTCATAGTATGTAATATCACCTTGTATGCATGTTCTTTCGTAGCCTGCCTATGAGCACACCGCTCGCATTCTTTGCTTGGTTTTAGTACTTCCAAAATCCAATAAACCTTAGAAAAGCTCCTACAAACCAATACGCGAATATGTTAAATAACCAAAACCAAATTTCTGAAAACACATCTGTTCCCCAGATTTTGTATGAGACATAGAAGGTGGCTAGGAATACGATTGTGTAGAGAAAGCTTCCTACAGCTCTGTTGGTCTGTGGAGAGAAACCATTGGCAGAAAAATAATGTTTACGATTGCGACGTTTCATAATTAGGGCAGGAAAGGAGTCTGTTATAATACAATGTTTTAGGAAGTGGTTGTAGTTCTTCAGGATATTCCGAAATACATCAACAGGCATTTAATGACTTCTGAAAGCTAAGAAATGAGGACGATGGTGTACGAATTGACACCACATCATGTAGTTGATAAAATGCAGGTTGCATTTGTCAGTACCAATCAACCAAAAATGGGACGCAAAAATATGAAAGTCACAAAGGAATCACCAACTGGTCGTAACCTCGAATTTCAAAAGAAAGGAGGTGGCAAGAAGATAACTCGTGCACAATTTGTTAAGGATATAAAAGCAGGAAAGCATCCGGAGTACTACTCAAGGAAAATCAACGGACTCGAGACACCTGTTTCAATGCCGGATGAAAGTGAGGGAAATAACCTCGGTTAACATGAAGCCTTATTTTGACCCAAATCACGACTCAGGAATCTCGGCATACGAGAATGGCAGGGACTATATCAAAATCCAGTTCAAGGATGGAGCTATGTATCTGTATACCTATGCAAGTGCTGGTAGCCATTGCATTGAAAAAATGAAATCACTTGCAGAAAATGGTGATGGTCTGAATGCATATATCAACGAAGAAAAACCAGACTACGCATCAAAACAATCGTAGAACTTACTGCCTATTCAGCTCTGCTAATTTATCTTTTAAATATATCATCGCAATACAGTCGTCTTCATTGTAATCAAGGATGCGTTGCAGCTTTACTGGGTCTTTATCCTTACACCAGTCGTTATACCATTCTATAGATGCTGCGCCTGAAGGGTTCTTATCGCGCCAAGAAAAGCCCAAAAACTGTGCCAGTGTTTTTACGGAGTAGTTGTATGTTGCCCAGTCTGTACACGGCTTTACGATGTCGTAGTACAGGTCAATCGCAAAGTCTGGATCAAAAAAATCTTCTACCTCTTCTGCAGATATGACATCGGGGTACTTCTTTTGCAATGAGCGGTACTGGGTACGCTCATACTTGCTGTAGTAGTACACCGCAACATCATCTCTTGGTAAGGACTTGAAGTACTCCCAAAACCGCACCCAAGCATCTTTCTCTGCCTCTGCGCTTACTTCCTCTGCTACAAAGGAATGAAACTCTTGTATATCACCCCTGCGTTCTACAACACCATGTAGATACACAATATCCTGTGTGGGGTCTGCCTCAATATCAAAATGCAATTCAATTGGTTTATCTGGTAAGAAATAGGGTTTTAGTATGAGTGGCTCAGCTGCATTTTCTTCCTGTAACTTTGCCCTTCTTACAAACTTTTCAAGTGATGACTTCCCAATACCTGCTATTCCCGTTTTCCCTTTTGCATCACATACAGAATCAACATCTATACGTGCTAACTCTCCTACATCCAATGCAATAGTGTTTACCCCTTCTTTTTTCGACCTTCCCAATTCTGGTACTAAAGAAATGTCCTTCTTATCTATGCACTGTTTTTTGCATGTACTTTGCCACTGGCAAAGTTTGCAAATACTTATCATAGCAGGCTCTGTCTTTGTTTCGTTCTTCAGAAGGGAGCGTACAACAGGCAGCGTGTCTTGGTATAACTCCCACCATGTTTGCTTGTTACGCACACCCTGTGGCGCGTTTAGGTCGTATAGGACAATATCACCCTTACTATCCCAAATCTTACCCAGTAAGTGCGTTGCGAAGCCAAGTTGCCGTAGTGCATCCGTATAGAGTGCTAGCTGAAGTGCATAGTGCTTCTTTGGCTTACCGTCAGACTCTTCATCTTCCCCTTCTAAACCCATGCCAGACTTAATATCTACAGGCATGTATTCACCATTTTCTTGCAGTTCTAATAAATCTGGTTCACCCACTAATTCTCCTGCTTCTAAGCGCCCTTGATATATGTACGGCGCTTTGTTGTTCATCGCCTCTAGAGTTGGCTGTAGTCTTTCTGATTTTGGAATTTTTGATAAATCCACTAACTCAAGCGCTCCTCTATTCTCCTCTACAATTTTCTTTTCGTACTGAGTACCTTTTTCCCAGAGAAGCTGCACAAACTCATTTACAGGGTCTTTTTGCTCTGGGTCATCATTGGCATCCCTCCACACACGGTGCGGACATTGGGTATATGCGTAGAGATGGGAAGCAGTTACAGACATGATAATTTGGACGTAGGTGTCGCAAGCAAAGAATGTGTCTTTACACTCCAGATTTGGTTCTATTGCATTGCTTGCACAACATCTGACAATTTTTCGATATTGTTTTCCCTCCCTCATGCCACGGCTTAATATGATCTGCTTCCATATCTGTAATACGCCACTCCTCCTTCTTTTTGCATAGTGAACAGATGCCATTTTGTCTTTCATATGCCTCTCGTTTCATTTTGTCGTTGAATGAACGGATGTTCAGATGCCTCTCATCTCTCGTTAGTACATAAGGATAGATACCAGACTTTTTGGTTACATCTTCATCTAGCATTAATTCCTTTATTTCTTTCTCTAATTTTTTAGTATCTAGCTTCTCATCCTTAAATTCGTTATAGAGCACCCCCCAAGCTACTCCATTCATTTCTTTACGATAATTGGTAAATGTAGCACGTACCCATGCAATTACTTCTCGGAAATATTCCCACAGGTCGTTGGCATTTTTATCGTGTTGATGCTTAGCCATATAGTCAGCAATCTCTCCGCCATTTATCCACGATAGTGCAGTTTCGAGGTATTCCTGTCTAATCGGTGAGCCTTTTAGAAGTGATCCTCCATCGTTTGCCAGAAGATATGCCACACAACCAGTTTTACTAAATTTGAGCTTTGCATCTGATAGCCATGGTCCTGTATAAACTGCATTACGAAGCTCTTGGTCTGTAAGTTTTTCACCTGCAATGTTGATGGTTTTAAACCAATCTAACCTCTCTTTATCCGTACCCTCACAAAAATATATCATCAGTTCGTAATCCATAATCTGCTTTTGTTCTTCGTCTGTTAAGTTATGAAAGAATCTGTCATCAAGTGAAAAATCTCCGTTTACATATTGTCCAATGCTGATTGTACGCTGTTGTCCATCTAGCATTTCATAGCTACCATCCTCCTTTACCATCCAGTACATCACATTAAGAGGAAAGCCTTGCTTGGCAGTTTGTAATACAGCATCTCGCTGTTTGCCATCATATACAAACTCTCGTTGGTACTTTGGACGTATATCAAGCTTTCCATCATAAGCAGCCACCCCCTCTTCAGAGTTGTCTTTGTAGCCAGCAATCACTTCACGGATTGGTATTTTATGTAGTTCAATTTTCATAGTCTGCGTTTAATTAATATTCTTGCGTAAATGATCGTCAGATATCCATCAACGTTGTCAGCAGTATAATATATTCCTTCTGGTTTCGTTGAAGAAAGTAAGGTAGCACGTGTGTTTGCCTTACTTCCATTTGCAACAGATCCGTCTTTGTTTATCTGTTTTGCATTTATATATCGCATTATTGGTGTAGCTTCAAATTCATCTCTACCAGAAGTGATGCCCAAAATATCGAATTGCTCAGGATTGTATTTATCTATAAATGTAATAGGTACTCCCATTACACCATCATAGTCCATAGGGATATCGGATACTTTATCAACATTGATTGCATCATAATTATCATAGTGAGGATATTCTTCTGGAGTGTATTTTTTGTACATCACCAGACTCTCATGTCGTTTGGTACAATCCAAATTGGTGAACCAATAAATTCTTCCCATACTAAAATATTTCACACCGTTTTCAATTTTCTTTCTTGATTCAGTCGGAATGTCATAATCCATTGGTACTTGAAACCACTTAGTTCCACCGTTGTCATAACCTAACCATAGTTTGTTATCTTTGATAAATGTGAATGTTTCTTTGTAGGTAATAGCATTTTGATCTCCAAGAATTAAGAACTTTTTATTGTATTCAATCAGTTGAGCCACATACTCACGAAATAAGGAAAATGGTGGATTGGTAACAACAATGTCTGCTTCCTTTAGCAGCTCAATGCATTCGTTGCTTCTAAAATCTCCATTCTCCTTCAGTGGCGTTGCCACATTAGCATCATGCTTAAGTAGCCACTCGACATCAGATAAGCCAATTGCACCATCAGAATCCATGTCTCGTACTTCATTGATTTCAATTTTAAATGGCTCTTTACCTTCTGGCTTTAGACCCTCAACATCGAACAAAGGTAACTGTCCACCAACAATCGGCGACGCAACGTAGCTAGTGGTGATGAGTTTTTTTAGTCCAAGTGCATTGAAATTAGCCGCGAAATACTTAAAGAAGTTGCTCTCAAATGGGTCATCACAGTTGCAGTAAACTACTTTGCCTCGAAATTGGCTTTTGTAGTGTTTTAACTCTTTTTCAATATCAGTTAGTTGTGTATAAAACTCATCCTGCTTTGCTTTTCCTGCCTTGTGTAAGTTCTGATTTAAAGTTTGCGTTCCCATGTAATTATGGTATCGAATTTGGGATTCTATAACAACTTTGATGGCTAATTGTGCAGCACTTATTTGTGCAATCACGAAACTAAGGCATAATTTCCATGCACCAGTTAACTCATCGTACGGCGCGCTCTAATTGCGCGTCCTCCAGAAAGCTCCCCAAAAGGGGGGTGTTACTGACTTCGTTCAGTTTATCTGGAGGGTTCGCCCGAAGGGTTAGCTGGTGCAACGGAGCACAGAGCACCTCCCTTTAGAGGTTAAAAGTGATCCGTTGTTGTATCACTTCCCCTTTATTACCATGGACTCCACTAACCTTACTTGGAAGCAATCACTTCTTATTACTATTTTTGCTCTTGTAGTACTGCCTGTTGGCTGTACCTATGTACTTACTCGGGAAGACGCTGAGCCCGCGCCAAGCATCGAGCAAACGACACAGCAGAAGGAACCAGACGTGCGTAATGGCATGTCTGAAAGTGAGCGTAGAACAATTTTTGATACTCTGGTTTCAGCAGAAAGAAAAGCACGCAGTGATGCCGACAGCAGATTCCCTCTAACAACACCTGAAAACATCGATCAAAACTCGGAGCTAAATCAGGAACTTACTCAGGAATACAAAGCCAATGTTCGTGAACAGTATGGCATTACGGAAGATGTGCAGATCAAAATTGAAGTAGAAGGAGTACAAAAGGGATGGCTGCTTCCGTAATTTATAATCTCGAATGCGCACGGATGGTTGGCAGCTCTTAGATTACTTCTGGTAAAAGCTCATAAATGTCCTCAATGAGCTCCAATATCTTCTGCTTTTCTTTCTCCATCTCTCTAATTTTTAGACTTGCATTTAAAAACATCCAATACCACGATAGATAGGACATGAAGATATCAATGCCTTTTCCTATCGACTTAGACACTTCTGATCCTGTTATTAAGAAAATGCTCCTTGAGCTACAAAAAGACCCAAAATCAGAAAAGGCTCTACAGCATTATCAAAATATACTTTTGAACTATGAGCCGTGCTCAAGGCAGCTACACGTAATGGTAAATGCGTACATCGATGCTGGTATCGATTTGCCATCTGTACTACAAAGTCATGTTTCAGGAATACATGGTGCTGTTACTTTCCGAGAACAAAGTGGAGAGGTAATGGTTGGTTCTGATTGTGTTGGCAGCATCCCTCCAGCAACACAAATGTATTATTTTGTTCGTTTGCTATATAAGAACATTGGAACTCCAATTCCGCATGAACAGCTGAGCAAATTTATTATGGAAAACATGGGCATTAGGAGTAGTTCCATGGCTGCTAAGCAGTTCTGCTACAAAGTTAGATCAGCGATTAAAGCAGGGCATCACCTGTCTATAGGTATAGATAAATTGATCAAATCAAGACGTACAAATGAAGGAAAAACTGGTTATGTCCTATTACCCGTAGTAGAAAAACGGGAGGATTGAGTAGAAAAACTGGAGTTATTGCATGGGAAAAAACGACCAAAATGCGGTCGTAATTTTTTCCCACACTATCTATGGTTAATTTTTATACTGGTCAAGGACTAGGACAAGACGGAGAACCTCTAATAGTAGTCTGCACTTTTGAACCCTCTTGGTGCGAGGCATATACGGGTTCAAAGAGACGCCCTAAGTATAAATATCTAACTACTTCCCAATTCAAAAAATGTCTGGGAATGTAGAACATAACTCAAGGAGGGGCAGCAAATCAGCTGCCCCTTCACCGGTGTTACTGAAAATCTGTGATGTCATTAAGGAAGAAGTAGACTGGCTCTGGTTTCAGCGCATTCCCAAAGGGAAATTAACTATAATTGAAGGCGACCCAGGACAAGGAAAGTCGTGGCTATCTCTCGCGATTACCTCAGCAGTAACATGTGGCACACATTTCCCCGGTCAACCTCCGAGGAAGGAAATTATCCCTGCTGATGTGCTGTTACTAGCTGCTGAAGATGGTGCAGCTGACACCATTCGCCCTCGTTTAGAGGTCATGGGTGCAAATCTAGAGAGAGTGAGTATTTTGCTGGCAGTGAAAGACTCCGAGGGGCAGGAGCGACACCTATCACTCGTTGAAGACTTGAGTGCTGTTGATAAGGCTCTCTCAGAGGGGCAATACGGACTTGTTATTGTTGATCCATTGAATGCCTACTTAGGAACACAGCTTGATACGCACAAAGATGCAGCGATGCGTGGAGTACTTACACCGCTCACAAGACTTGCTGAAAAATATAACATTGCGCTTGTTTGCATTCGCCACTTGACCAAATCTGCACGCGAGAAAACAATTTATCGTGGACAAGGCTCTATCGCATACACGGCTGCTGCTAGGGTTGTTCACCTTGTTGGAACAAGTCCTGACAACAAAGAGGAAAGAGTGATGGTGTGCACAAAAAACAACCTGTGCCCACTACCACCTTCATTCGCTTTTGAAATCAGCGGTACAGAGTTCAAATGGAAAGGCGAAGTGGATGTGGATGTTGAGAGGCTGCTGAAAGCAGACAAGGACGGCAGGAGAACTGCTTTGGAGAATGCAATGGACTTTCTCTCTGAAGCACTTGCCGAGAGACCACGACCTGCAAAGGACGTGATGGCTGATGCTGAACATGCTGGTATATCGGAGCGCACCTTAAAGAGGGCAAAGAAGGAACTGAATGTGCAGGCGAATCGAGAAGGAGGTAGTAAGGGGCATTGGATATGGTCTTTACCTGTTGATGTAAAGGAGTCCAAGTCTGAAGAGGATGATATTTGGACTTCTTTGGAAAAATCGCCTGAGGAAAGCCAAAAAGCAAAGATGTCCAACTCTGATACGTCTGAACAGATGACCCTCTTAGACTGCTTACCACCTCCTCAAGAATGAAACGGAAGCAGGCTAGCAAACGGCGCTCCCGTGAAGAGTGGGATTTTGAGTATGTGCATCAGCTACCTCAGCAGGACGAGATAGACGAAGTAATCGACCTGATAATGGAAGAAGCTGACAAGCAGCCACCATCAAAACAAAGCATTTCGTTTCGCGGCAATGGCAGCAAAAATTAACACAGTGCACCAGCTTAACCCTCTACATGGAAAGAGAGCAGCCCTTTACGTACGTGTAAGTACAGAGGAGCAGGGAGAAAAATACGGACCGCAATTCCAAGAGCGTGACATGATTACGTGGGCAGAACGCAATGGCGTTACTGTCATACAAAAGCACATCTACAAAGATATTGGCTACTCTGGCGCATCTCGCCTGCAAGAACGGAAAGAACTACCCAAGTTGATTGAGGCAGCCAAGCGCAGAGAGTTTGATGTGGTACTCGTGTGGAAACTTGATCGCTTCTTTCGCAAGATGCTCTATCTGTTAGAAGTAGAAGATCAGTTCCATAGTATGGACATTGGTTTGATCTCAGTGACCGAGGGGATAAATACACAAAACCAAATGTCGAGAGCAACACTGCTCTGCATGGGAATGGGTGCAGAACTTGAGCGTCATGGCATCTTGGAACGTACAAAAGCAGGAAGACTTGCAGCTGTACGAGCTGGAAAATGGGTTGGGGGCAAACATCCTCCTTACGGATTTACGATAGATAAAGACCAGAAAATCAGCATTGACCGAGAGGAAGCTGCCATTGTAGAGAAGGTCTTTCATTGGTTTGTACATGACCGCCTAACAACGTATGAAATCCAACAACACCTTAATGCGATGAAGATACCAACCAAAGCAGACAAAGTCGTGGCGCAGAGAAAGGCAGAAGGTAAAAAAGTCTCAGAGTGTCGCACGAGTAACCCTGCGTGCTTCTGGGGATTACCGAGCATTCGCTATATGCTCAATAACGAAACCTACACAGGTGTCTACTACTATGGCAGAAGAACAACGAAGAAAGACCATGTAACAGGGAAGAAAAAGGAGGTGCTAAATCCGCGTTCTGCATGGGAGCAACTCACATGCCCTGCAATTATCGAGCGCTCAGTATGGGAAACTGCTCAAGAAAGGCTGACAGAAAATAAACGCTTATCACGAAAGAACAGTACTCATGACTATATGTTCTCGGGGAAAATTGAGTGTGATTGCTGTGAATCTCCGTTCGTGGGCTATCTGAAAAAGAAGTTCAAGAACAAGGAAGTAATAGCAGAGTACCCACAATACCGATGCCGCAGATCGACCAAAACGAAGGCAGCAAAGCCATGCAAGAACAGAAATATCTCTGAAGCAATTCTAGAAGAGAATATCTGGAGTCAGATTGAGGAATTTCTCTCAGACCCTCAGCTCTACCTAAATAAAATCGAAGAGCGAGAAAACCGCGTTGGTGGAGTTGCACAAATGAAGGAAGAAATGTGTGAGATTGAGGACGCTCTCACAGAGCTAGAAAAAGAAAGCAAACGAGTATTTGGATTGTATGAAAAAGGACTGCTCTACCAAGATGCAGGAGAGATCGACAGACGAGGTACAGAAATTACAAAGCAGCGTGAGAAGCTACAAGCGCGTAAAAATGCTATCAGTAATCGCATACTGACAAGGCAACAGGAGAAGGAGCGTCTTACTCTCGCGCGTGGGCTTGCCAACCGTTACAGAAAGGCGCTAACCAACCTTGATCGAGAAACCAAGAAGCGGATTATTCACACATTAGTGAACCGCGTCATAATCAGAAAACGGAAAATACGCGTTGAGCTGAAACTCCAAAAACGTCTTACCAAAGAGATAAAACGGGAGTGCGTTTCCGCAGATGTTAACCAGAAACTTACATGTGGTGCCCAGGAGAAGACTCGAACTTCCACGGGAATATATTTCCCACTAGCCCCTCAAGCTAGCGCGTCTACCATTCCGCCACCTGGGCATAACGATGCGTAAATGAGCCAAAGGAGTGTATGCAACAGGAAGAAGGAGAGCAAACAAATACTCCTTACTTCCCCCCTGCAGGAGAGTCGTAACTTGCAACTCTAAGTTTACCCGTGTACCAGAACGCCCGACCGTAAGGTCGGGAATGAATGGTGCATTGGTTCCTCCTCAATTTATAGAGCGTTCGGTACAGGGTTTCGCGCTGCAGAGCAGCGAAGTGAGGAAGATGCCATGCCCGTAAGGGCGTGGAGCTTCACTATGGGGAAAATAACTACAAAGTAGTTTCTGCCTTTTCTTCTCTTTGGAGGCAAAGAGAAGTGTATGAGAAGGATTACACCACAGTCTGGAAACCACGCATCTATCAGCTTATGTGCTGTTTTGCTATACTGAGAAGATTTTGAAGTTTGGAATCCTTTAAAAGAAATTAACACACAAATTAATAAATATGGCAATGCACAGCCTCATGTTCGGTTGGGAATACCCACCCCGCCACCTTGGTGGCCTGGGAGTAGCATGCCAGGGGCTTGTGCGGGGATTGCTCCATCACGGTGTGCGAGTCACGCTCATACTCCCGACCGAGTCGGAAACGGACGATACAGATGTGCGTTTTCCGACAGATGCCTTTGCGGAGCAGCTGCATGTAAATAGCTTGCTCCAGCCGTATGCGTCGTTTGAGTCCTATGAAGCACACATACGCAAGGTTCCCAGGAACAAACAGGAAATGTACGGGCAGGATCTGGGGCAGGCTATAGCTAACTACACAGAACTGAGTGTGCAGATGACGGAAGACTTACATCCCACTGTGGTGCATTGCCATGACTGGATGACGTACGAAGCAGGGAGGAAAGCTGCGCAGTACCATCACGTTCCGCTTGTAACGCACATACATGCTACGGAACTGGATCGTACAAATTATTCTCCCAATGACTACATTTACGAGCAGGAACGGAAAGGCTTTACATTGGCCGACAAGATTATTGCTGTGAGTAACTACACCAAGAACATCCTTATGACCCACTACGCGGTCTCTGCGGAAAAAATTCTTGTAGTGCACAATGGTTCTGCTGATCTTCCTCCGTCTCCTGCATTTTTGCAGTCGAAACTGGAGATGAAGAAAAAACACCCCTTGGTACTCTTTCTCGGTAGAATGGTGACACAGAAGGGCGCGGTACAGTTTTTACAGATGGCCGCTTTGGTGCATGCAATCAGGCCGGAGGTGCAGTTTGTGTTGGCCGGAGATGGCCACATGTTTGGAGAACTTATTCTTTTGAGTTGCGAGTACGGCCTGCAGGATAACGTTATGTTTGCCGGGAAGGTTGGTCTGTGTGAAGCAAATCATCTTTATGAACAGGCGGATTGTTTTGTGATGCCGTCGCTCTCCGAACCGTTTGGTTTAGTGGCTCTGGAAGCCATAGCACACGGCACACCGGTTATTCTCTCCCGCCAGTCCGGTGCGGCGGAAGTCATAGATGATTGCTTTCGTGTGGATTTTTGGGATACCGACAAAATGGCCGACTGCGTGCTTACGGTACTGCGGGAAGATGCTCTGGCACATCAGTTGCGCTCGTATGCTCCACGCACTCTCCAAAAGCTTACCTGGCAGCGCCAGGCGGGCATTGTGCAGTCTCTCTACACGGATCTCACCCAATGTTAATCGTGCGTCCTAAGATTTGTCTCTCCTTTCAGGTTCACCCACTCGAGTCATCCGCCTACGGCGGCTTCCCTCAGGGTAAACCCTTTCCGCTCTTCTCGTAACAATCATGCATCCTAAGATTTGTCTCTACTTTCAGGTTCATCAACCCTACCGTCTGCGGGATATCCGCATCACGGAAATTGGGCGGGGCAACATCGACTATTTCGATGGGCACAAGAACGAGCAGATCTTCCGGAAAGTCGCGGAAAAGTGCTATCTGCCGGCCAATGCTCTCATGCTTGAATTACTGGAGCAGTATCCCGATTTTCATGTGAGCTACAGCCTCTCCGGCGTGTTTCTGGATCAGTGCAGGGAGTACGGGCAGGACGTACTGCAGTCGTTTCAGGCGTTGGCTCGCACGGGAAAGGTCGAGTTTCTTGCAGAGACGTACTACCACTCGCTGGCGAGTGTTATTTCGCTCGAAGAGTATTGCCTAGAAGTAAAGAAACATGCGGAAACCATCCGGGAACTCTTTGGCGAGGTACCCAGGGTCTTTCGCAATACAGAACTTATCTATAATAACGAACTTGCTCACATCGCCCGTCTTATGGGATTTCGTGGCATTCTGGCAGAAGGAGCAGATGCCTATCTGCAGGGCAGAAATCCCAACGATCCCTTCCGCCCACCCGACTGTCGTCTCTCTTCTGCGCAGGAAAAAATTGTACGGGAACACCGTCCGCTCCCCATGCGCTCACGTGACATTGCGGTACTGCTGAAGAACTACCGTCTCTCCGACGACGTCGCCTTCCGTTTTTCCGATACCTCCTGGATTGGGTATCCCTTGCATGCAGATACATTTACGGACTGGCTTATGCAGAGCGGTGGGCAGAGCGTGAATCTCTTTATGGATTACGAAACCTTTGGAGAGCACCAGTGGGAAGATACAGGTATTTTTGAGTTCCTCCGTTCTCTGCCTGCACTCTGGCAGGAGAGAGGTGTAGAGGCTGTTACACCCTCGCAGGTCATTTCTGCGTGGAAGAAGAAGAGTGCGCAGGAGTACGACGTGCACAACGCCATTTCCTGGGCGGACATGGAGCGAGACCTTTCTGCCTGGATGGGAAATCCCATTCAGAATGCCGCTCTGCAGGGCATATTTGCGCTGGAGCAGCAGGTAAAAGCGACGGAGAATCCTGTGTTGCTGGAAAACTGGCGGCGTCTGCTCACCTCCGACCACTTCTACCATATGTGTACCAAGTACTGGAGCGATGGTGATGTACACCGATACTTCAGCCCGTACGAATCGCCCTACGAAGCATACCGCCGTTTTAGCCATGCCATTCACGATTTGCGTTCCCGTCTTGCTTCTTAGTTCTCTTTTTCTTTCTTCATGAAACATTTTTCTCCCTCTCATCTCCAGTAATCGTTCATGCCACACTCTCTCGTTATCGGTAACGGCTCGGTTCTTGCAGCATTTGATGAGCACCTGCAAATGCGGGATCTCTACTACCCTCATGTGGGTATGGAAGATCACACCGCATACGGAGATGTGCATCGCACAGGTGTGTGGGTAGAAGGAAAAGGCATACGGTGGTTTTCGCATGAAAGCTGGGACATACGCCCCAATTACAAGCCGGAAACGCTTGTAGGGCACTCACTGCTACGCAATGAGGAACTGGGAATAGAGATCATTGCTCATGATTACGTACATCCCGTTCGCAATGTGCTGGTGCGTAATTTTCTGGTGACCAGTATAGATGGCACCGAGAAGACTGTGCGTGTGTTCTTCCACCATGATCTGCACATCTATGGCGATAAGCAGAAAGATACTGCCTTCTACGAGCCCTATACAAATTCGGTAGTCCATTACCGTCAGAGACGCTATTTCCTCATAGGAGGCAATACATCCGATCCCGTAGAATGCAAAGCAGGAAGCCACTCCGATGTGTATCAGTCCGTACTACACAGTAAAGAGCAGGTGGAGGCGTGCGGTATTTCCAGCTACAGCATTGGCAAAGCAAACTACCAGGGTAAAGAGGGCACCTGGCGCGATGCGGAAGACGGAGAACTTGCGAACAGCACCATAGAACAGGGATCTGTAGACTCCACTGTTGGTATCCATTGCTTTGTGAAACCCGATGTAAAAACGGAAGTCACTATGTGGATGTGCCTGGGGAAAAACCTGGAGGAAGTAGTGGAGCTCCAGCAGTTTGTTCTTACCGAGGGGCAGGAACGCCTGCAGCGAAACTGCCACAACTACTGGAAGAGTTGGGTGAACAAGACATCTCAGAACTTCGGTTCTCTCTCACCACAACTGACGGATCTTTACAAACGGAGTTTGCTGCTCATACGGCTCCATTCAGATAACGATGGAGGAATTTTGGCCGCAGCAGATGCGGATATTATGGAATTTAACCGCGACACATATACCTATGTATGGCCCCGTGACGGTGCATTCGTGTCACTTGCGCTGGATGCCGCCAACTATATGGAAGTGACACGGCGCTTCTTTGCTTTCTGCTGTGCACATCAGACAGAAGACGGTTACATGCTCCAAAAGTACAATCCTGATGGTAGCATAGGCTCTACCTGGCATCCCTGGTTTCGCGATGGGAAGGCACAGCTGCCTATACAGGAGGATGAAACAGCGCTCATTATCTATGCCATTTGGAAGCATTTTCAGGTGGTGCAGGATTTTGAATTCCTCCAGACGATGTTCGAGAATTTCGTGAAGAAAGCCGCACAATTCCTCGTGAACTTTCGCGAGGAAGAAACAGGACTTCCTCTTCCCAGCTACGATCCATGGGAGGAACACCGCGGTATTTTTACCTACACCACGGCCACCACCATTGCCGGGTTACATGCTGCGGCGCAAATAGCGCATATGTTAGGGCATCACAATCACTCCGAACGCTACGCCATAGCAGCCGATGGCATGAAACAGGCCTTATTCTTCCATCTCTTCCATACAGAGACGGGGCGGTTTATGAAAAAAATTAAGAGGAAAGACGGGCAAACAACGGAGCGGGATCTCACACCCGATGCCAGTATATCTGTGCTCTGGAAGATTGGTGTACTGGAACCGCATGACCCCCGTATGGTTTCTACCATGGAGCAATTGCGAGAGGCTCTCACGGTGCGTACAGATATTGGCGGATGGGCACGGTACACACATGACATCTACCACGCACAAGTGGCTCCCACAAAGGAAATTCCGGGCAATCCGTGGTTTGTGACCACCCTGTGGTACGCCCAGTGGATCATCGCATCTGCGGAGAAAGGAGAAGACCTAGAGGCCGCACGTGATATCCTTGAATGGACAGCAAAGCATGCATCGCCGGCGGGAATTCTTGCCGAGCAGATCCATCCGCTTACCGGTAGTCCGCTCTCGGTGGGTCCGCTTACGTGGAGCCATGCCTCCTATGTGGAAACGGTTTTGCAGTTTGTTGAAAAAGAATCTTCCTTCTCGTCCGGCACATGAAAAAGCAGTCTGTTCTTGGTATAGATATGGGCGGTACCAAAGTCGACCTTGTGCGGTACAACAGCCACACGTTGCAGGAAGAAGAGAGGGAACACTTTCTCACGCATGCCGAGAGAGGTTGGCAGCAGGTGTTTGCTGATCTCGTTTCCGCTCTGCGTCAACTGCGCTCTGCAGATACAGTAGCTGTAGGTGTAGGTGTGCCGGGGCTTGTGCAGAAGCCGGAAGGGATGATAGTGACACTCCCAAATATCCCGGGATCACAACATATTCCTCTGCAAAAAGAACTCTCCGCAGAGATCGGCATGCACGTAATAGTGGAAAACGACGCAAACGTTTTTGCTCTTGCAGAAGCCCATAATTCAAATTTTGCACACAAGGGTGTCGTAGTCGGAATGACGCTTGGCACCGGAGTGGGAGGGGGCATAGTCATAGACGGAGATCTCTTCCGTGGCACACACGGTTTCGCAGGCGAAATTGGTCATATGCTTCTTAGCCCCGGCAAGCTGCCGTATGTATCGCAGGATACACGGGGTGATGTAGAGCAGTTTCTTTCCGGTACCGCACTGGGCAAACGTTGTACTGCTGCACGCAGTCCCGGGGAGTACCTGGAAGGTGAAGTCTGTGCTCCTATGAAACAAGATGTTCTGAGAGAAGTCGCATGGGTGTGCGTGAGCCTCACTGCACTGTTAGATCCCTCCCTCATCGTCCTGGGTGGCAGTGTCGGAAAAGCGTTCAAGCCTCATCTGCAAGCCATTATCAAAGAAATGGAGGAGTGGTCACTGCCACATGCACCACTTCCTCAACTGACGATTGCTACTCTGGATGATGCTGCAACCAGAGGGGCTGCGCTCGTGGCACTCAAAGAATGCAGCAGCATGTAAACGCAGGCAGAGAGATATTTTCTACTGTACCCGTTTCCGTTTTTAGCTATCCGAGAGGTACTCTCTTATTCCGGAGAGTAGTCCGGAAGAAGTTTCCACAACGCCTCATGGATACTCCGCAGAGCTGTGGCGGTCGGTTCATCCTCTATGAGCAAACCGACCATGTCCATGGAGGAAGATACAATGGCAACCTTGTTGTCGTAGATGTTGATTTCTACGGGAATATCGGCATCACGCAGCATTTTCATTTCTCTCCTCTGATTTTCCCTTTTTGCATATGCCACATCCGATACATTCGATGGAACGGTAATGCCCAGGTAGGTGATGTGGCGATCCGCACGTCGCTGCGTGTACCGCCACATCCATTCATTCAGTTCCAGGTTCTGTTGCCCGGGAAAGCAGTGCGCAAAATCTACAAATGCATGGATGGGTTTGCCCTGTTCCCGGATGGTATCTTCATACAATTCCTTCACTCCACTAGGCCCCTGAAAGAATCGTATTTTGGCTTGGGCTACAGCAGGATTCCGCATTTTTTCAAGGTCTGTAAGTACTTCTGTGAGCTTCTGTTTCTGGAGTTCCACCTCCTCCTCCCGTCGGTTGAGTATGGTGAGCAGCGACTCCGGCGGGCAACCGGTGAACCGCTTTACTTTTCCTTTTTCATACTCCTGGACTATGCCCTTTTCCGTGAGTTCTGCGAGCACGTTGTAGGTATGTCCGCGCTTCAGTCCGGTCTTTTTGGAGACCACACTCGCAGGCTGCGGACCAAGTTCCAGCAGCGCGAGGTACACGGCGATTTCCGGCGGGTTAAGACCCATGCTGGCCAGTGCAGTTTGGATGGCGGAAGGAGGGGTATTCATTTGTCACAAAGTGATGACATATATATGCTATGTTTACTTGATTTGTATGTCAATAAGACATTAAATTGAATATGTTCTTGTGACAAACAAGAACTTCCGGGGTGTAGCTCAGCGGTAGAGCGCTTCGTGCCTGCGACGGAGAGGTCGAAGGTCCAATTCCTTCCACTCCGATTTTCCCCAACACACAGTGTTGGGGATTTTTTTATAAAAATGAAAAGGATGAATTTTACATTTTCTCTATTCATCTTTTTATGATGTGAGAACCACCTTGGCATTCTTTGTAAAATTTGCTATACTAAGAGGAACATTCACAACACACACTATGCACTACGCACACAGGTTTGCCGGAATCCTTTCGCTCACAGCACTGGTAGCTGGCACATTTCTCTTTAGTTCTTCAGCTGAAGCATACGTGATAGAAGGCGTTAAAAAGCCGGCTGCACCCAGTAGAGAGCAGGAGCAGATTCAGTTACAGTTAGCAGAACGCGCACGAGATCTTGCCCGTCAGTATGAAAACAGACGCTTTGGTGACGAGGAGGAAAACACGCCTGAGGATCAAGGTATGGAGCAAACTCAGGAGCCGACTGAGGCTGATTCTGCCATGCAAAATGAGCGCATGACAACGACCCAGTATTCTTCGGAAAATATGCAGGCCAACATGGCAGATGTGCGAGCTCAACCTGTGGCACGTAACCTACCCAAACTTCCGGGTTCCGGCTTTGGTCTTTCCATTGTCGCACTTGCATTTGGGTCAGCAGGAGCTCTTCGGGGCAGGAAAAAGTTTGCATAATTCCCTCTATATAGCCAAAAAGTACCCGCCTTACGGTGGGTTTTTTGTTGGGAAAAATAGGAATGTGTCTTCTGTGCAAGGGCTCACTTTGAGTGCAGGTTCTTTTTGTGAATATCCCTACAGAAAGCGCTTTGAGCTTTACTTGACTATATTTTGTTTTAGGGCCGCAACCGTTGTTGCAAAACGCCAATTCTGGTAAAATTAATAGATTTCACACACATACACACCAAATAGCGCGCTTTTCCCTAATACTCGGCCAGAACCCGTTCTGGTAAGAGTCAGAAAATGCTTTGCGCGGGCCATGCTCATCAGTGTGTTTTTTAGTAATATTATTTCGCAACCGGTCTTGGCACAGACCATAGGCCAGTCTGCAAGTTCATCGACCTCTACCGGTTCTGTTACCTCAGTGAGTAGTGTGGAGAGCAGTGCAACATCCGCATCCGGATCTGTACTCGGTACGGCATCCGGTGCCAGTGCTTTGCAGAGTGTTGCTTCCGGATCCACATCTTCCGTACAGAGTAGCCAGAGCATGAGCTCCAACACTATTGTTTCCTTCTCGTCCTCAGTGTCTGCATCCGGAGCATTGGTTCCTGTGCAGAGTATTCAGGAGTCCCGGGGAGTCACTGTACAGCCGGAGGAGGGAGTACAGGACTCAGAAACAGAGAGCGGTACATTACAGGTTCCAGTTGAGCAGGTCTCTGCCTCAGGTAAAACTCTGCCGCAAGGAGAAACTACATCGGGCTCTTCTGCGATCACAGAGGAACCGACTGATGCGCAGGCGGCGTTGATACAGGTGGGGAGCCTGGAGGAACCTACAAATCTCTACCCACGCTTTCGTGTGGCAGAGAGTGCTGCATTCCAAAATACAGATGAACTTGCAAGTCGCCTGCGTATAGAGATGCAGCATCCAAACGGCACGGTACTGCGTCCGCCTTTTGAAGTGACGCATGAGCAAGGTGAGTATGCGGTTGCCGTGCAGCCGGGAGTGCAAGTGTTGCCGGGCTTGTATGCTCTGACTGCTGTTCTTACTCCTGCACGTGGGTCCTCTCGTACACTGCAAAATCTTTTTAGTAACGGTGTTCCAGAGAACCAGGACACTGTGCTTCTGCAAACAAATGTGCAGTGGGGTACCATCACGCTCAACACAGATAGCACACGGTACACATCAGGAGAGAGTGTTCATCTGGCTATTACTATTCTGAGTAATAACGGCAATCCGCTCTGTTCTGCAGCATCTTTGCGCCTTACCGTCACTACTCCCGATGGTGCACAGCAGTCCTACGGTACGGAAACCGTACGTCAACCGACGGAATGCAGTAAAACAGCATTGCCGGTTTTCCTGGCTGAAGTGCCTGTAACACAGGACGGCGAGTACACCATTGCCGCCATAGCAGACATTCCCGATGGTGAACGCAGGGTTACGCAGAAAGTTCTTGTAGGTGGAAAGGAAGAGCCGGTGCACATCCGTCGTTCGGGTTCGCATGCCGTTGGAACGGGGGAACAAGGAGAAATGCAAATCAGCATTACCCCCTCTCATACGTTTGTGGGTACGCTGACCGAAACAGTTCCGGAGGGTGTGGATGTAACCGGGAGTGAGCCATTGGCAGTACAGGAAAACGGCAGATTGCAGTGGAATAAACAGTGGGATGCAGGCAAGACCTACACATTGCGCTACACCTATCGTGTGGCAGGAGATACGGCAAAGGTGTTGCTCCTCGGTCCTGCCGATGTGCGGGGAACCGTGGTCCAAAACACCGTTGTGCCTGTGGAAATTTTCACAGATGCATCCGGGGCATCACAGAGTTCTGCGGTATCTTCCTCCACTTCTGCAGAGAGTCGTTCTTCCAGCGGTTCTGTAGACTCATCCGCTGCATCCTCCCTTGTGGGCACGGGTTCACAGAGTTCTTCCTCAGCACAGTCCAGCCAGGGAATACTGCAATCAAATTCGTCTTCTTCAGGCAGTGTTTCCAGCGCCGGTATTTCTGAAATTGGTTCTTCCTCTTCGAAATCTCCGGTTTCAGAGGCATCACAGTCTTCTCCTGCCGCAGAAGAGCCCGGTGCTTCGGCCGAATCCGGTGCTTTCTCTGCGTTCCTTCACAACCTCTTCCGTGCCGTTGTACCTCAGGTTGTGGCACAGGATGTTGCAGCACGGGAGCTACGCTTCCGTGAGTCGCGTCAGTGGCAACTTATTTCCGCACATTCTATTGTTGGTGAACTCCTGGGTCTCACTTCTTCCGGTGCAGTATTCCGTTTCCTGCAAGAAGAGACCGAAGATGCAGAAGGAGAACTGGTGCTGGAGTACGTAGAAGATCAGGACACCTTTGCCATGGGAGAAGAACCGGAGTTCGTCATTGTCCAGTCTTTGGCAGCTTCTGTGAAGAAGAGTGATCCCAATGTTGCTATCAATGAAACACAGACCGCAGAAAAGATTCTGGGTGCCATCATTGCAGATTCCGATGTGGAGACGATTGTAGCCGAGAGCATGGTAGGTGTCCCCGGCGTGAAAGAAAAAGTAGCCAGCAAACTTGTAGAAGACACGCTCAAGGCCGGTGCATTGCAAAAAGTTCTCGTGCCGGATGCCACACGATTGCGTGCTTCTACCTTAGGGACTGTGGAGGAAGAGGTGGTGAAAAAGCTGAGCGAAGAGGCGGGTGCCAAAAAGATTTCAGCTGAAGCCAAAGAAATAGTGACCGTTGTAGTGGGGCAGGAAGCTTCTAAAAAAGCGAAAGATGCCATCATAAAATCAGCCAGTGAAGACGTAGGTACAACGCAGATTGTGGACACTGAAAAAATGAAAGCAGTCGTCCGCGAAGCTGTTGCCATGAACGAAGAAGCCATAGATACCCTTTCTACGGCCATTGCGGAAGATGCAGGTGTGCAGGACTCCGCATACGCAGCTGCTATGGATCAGGAAGTCCCACAAACTCCGGTGGCAAAAAGTGCATCCGGCAACGAACTTATTTCCGTAACAGTCACGGATGCCACCGGGAATACAGTGGCTCCCGCATATCATTTTGAAGAGAAGAACGGATCGACTGTTCTGATTTTGGAGAATAAGCAGGCGCTTGCGCCCGGTGCGTACAAAGTTTCCACCACCGTACGTCACCCGCTCACGGGTGAGGAGCAGGTCTTTTCCCGTGATTTCACCTGGGGTGTTCTTGCCATGAACCCGAACCAGGACGTGTACAAGCCGGATGACATTGTGGGTATTGCCATTGGTGTGTTGGATGATGCCGGTGAAATGGTCTGTGATGCCAGTGTGACACTGCATGTAAAAGAGCCTGACGGAAACACTTTCACCCTTTCCACAGACGATCATTCCATTGTGGTTTCGGACACCTGTACGCTCTACGAAGCAGGTCTTATAGATCCCGATTACGAGACATTTTTTCGTGCGCGTGAAGTAGGTGTATACGAACTCGCTCTTATTGCAACCACACAGAATGGCACACGCAAGGTCTTTAAAAAAGTGCTTGTAGAAGAAGATCCTGCATTCACTGTTGCACGTACGGCAGCCACCCGACTTTGGCCTGCCTACCCTTCTCCCATGACCGTAGAAGTGCGCTTCCGGGAGGATTTTGCCGGCACCATTACCGATGTACTCCCCAGTGGATTTGCGATTACAGAGGTAGGTGCTGTGGGCAAAGTAACAGAAGGTGATGATGTGCGTATTGCCTGGAAAGGGTCCTGGAGTGCAGGGGAAAAAGCAGTATTCACTTACAGCTACGATGCTCCGGATATTTCACCGGAGTTCTACCTGGTAGGACCGTTGCAATTTGAGACAGCAGGAGAAGTAGTGCACAAAGAGCGGCGCTCGTGGCAGATTGCGAACGACACCACTATTACCATATACGGAACGGCCTATAACGACCGCGGTTACTTTGCCAGCTCAGATTTCGGCAATAGTCTCATGGGTGCCAACAGGACCATACAGCTGCTGTTGAATGGTGTTGCTCAGACAACGCAGGAAACGGATGTGTCGGGAAACTTCACGTTTAACAACGTGACCGTAAGCAAAGGCACCATTATCACGCTGTACATAAAAAATGAAACAGAGAAGGGGGTGACAGTGGTGGTCTCATCCGGAGCAGGCACAACGCAATTCTTCAATATTTTCAAAAACCATCTCTATGTTCGTTCCTACACAGGAGCTGTCTCCGTGACAAACAGCATCCTGAGTACGGCATCCGACGGCAGTGCGAGTGTGAATTCCATATATACCGTCGATAGCGGTGTGCTCAACGTGAAATCGGGCAAGAACTTTTTCCTGAGGCATGGCACAACGTACGTGCCGCACAACAAAATGAACATCGGAAGCGGTATCATTCTGGAAGGAAGGTTGAATCCGGGTGAACACACCATTACGTTCTCCGGTTCCTGGCTCAAAACGTACTACGGATTACTGAATGCAGGAACCGGAACGGTTGTGATGAATGGTGTGAATCAAACACTTTCCGGGAGCAATACCTTCTACAGTTTGAAGAAGGTGGCAACCGGACCCGATACCCTTACGCTGGCATCCGGTATGCGACAGGCGGCTTCCGGATCACTCATTGTACAGGGGGCTACCGGTTCATTTATGAATGTGCGTTCCAGTAAGTCGGGCGCAGTTGCATACATGGTGCTCTTTGGTTATTCCAATGCTTTCCAGGATATCAAACGTCTGAGAGTGCAAAATACCAGCGCAAGCGGTTCCATAAAAAACAGGGCGGTGGTTCTGAGCTGTACAAAAAACTGTGAAGATACGCCGAGGACTAATGAACGATGGACATTCGTGTCGTATCTCGTAACCGGAACGCTCTACAGCGATGAAGGTCTTACCACCGTAGCCGGAAAAACCATTTCCATTCACTACAACGCCGGAGGTATACGTGAACAAATTACCTCAGATGCCGGAGGACAATTCTCCCTTTCCGGAGGTATTCTCACCGGTGGAACCGTGGTGACACTCCATGCAGATGCAGATGCTACTGTAAGAGCAGTGACGGTCATTGTAGCTACTGGTGCCACTATGACAGGTATGTCTCTGTACCAAAACCGTCTTATCGTCCGCAGTGAGTCCGGCAGTGCGCCTGTAACCAACAGTCACCTTGCTGCGGCACGCCATGTGGCGGGTGCAGATGCAGATATCATTGATCTTCTCAGTGCAGCCAGTGCTACTTCTGTTACCGCTGCGTGGGGCAAGGAACTGCTCGTGTGGGCCAACGATACTTTCCAGCCACGGGGTACGGTTGTGGCGCACGACGTGGACATAAACGGAACGCTGGATTACCAGAACAACGCAATTGGTGTTACGGGATCCTGGGATTCATTCGGTGCTACCTCCTCAGGGAATGCCACCATTTCCTTTACGTCCACCGGTACAGAAACCATTACGAGCAGCGGCAATACCTTCAACAATGTGCGGTTTACCGGTACGGGAGGATCCTGGACACTTACGAGTAACTTTGATGTCAACGGGTCATTTACACTCCTGAGAGGAACATTCAACCAAGGTGCCAAACAGATGAACGTATCCGGTAATGTTCTTCTGACGAATAGTACGAACTTTATTTCTCCATTTGATGACGGATTGCTTATTTTGGACGGTGATCTCACCTACGAGGATGATGCGGGTGTACAGCTTGGCAGAGTGCGTATTGGTTCCAGTCCGGATACCGTGACACTTTCGGGAGCAATGACGGTGCACAAACTGACGATTGGAACCGGAGATACACTTGTGCTTTCCGGTCATAATCTTTCGGTAGGTACCGGAGGACTCTTTATCCATGGCACTCTGGATGCGTCCAACAACGGCTCCAATGCCTCTGTCATTACGGTTTCAGGATCCTGGATTGCTTCGGGTACAGGCGACTTTATTGCCGGGCGTTCCACGGTGCGTTTCGATGGTACATCGGGCAGCCATACCATAGTTGCATCCGGTGCCTTCTTTAATTTCATCATCAATGGAACCGGAGCCACGTACACTGCTACAGGCTCTCTGGATGTTGACCATCTCGTGCAACTCTCAGCCGGTACGTTCACAGCTACGCCAGGCACCATGACTCTCTCGGGTTCCTGGACGAAAGGTGCCAATGCCACATTCAATCATCAATCCGGTTCTGTGGTGCTGGATGGAGGCAACCAGACTGTTTCCGGATCTACCGTATTTTACAACCTCACAAAATCCAACACTGCCGGGGACACGCTCACATTCTCCGCAACAACACAGACATCGGTAAGCGGAGCGCTGACGCTCAACGGTACAACCAGCGCAAAGATGCTCCTGCGTTCCAGTATTACCGGTGTGCAGGCATACTTCAAACAGGAAAATGGGTTGGATCAAACACTCACTTTCCTGAATGTGCAGGACAACAATGCGGCAGGTGGCCAGACTATGGCCTGTACGGACTGTAAGGACAACACAAACAACCTAAACTGGAATTTTCTCACGCCAACGGTGGTGGGTACGCTCTACAACGACGAAGGAGATACACCATTGGCCGCCAGAACTGTTTCCATCAGTTACAACGGCGGTGCAGTTGCCGGTTCGGTGCAAACAGATGCGGGCGGGCAGTTTACACTCTCGGGTGCCAACATGACCGGTGGAACTATTGTGACTCTATTTATGCAGGATGAAGCGGAAGTTGCCGTAACAGTCGTACTCAGTTCCGGTGCTGCTATGACGGGTATCAGCCTCTTCCGTGACCACCTCATTCTGCGTTCAGAATCAGGTTCCTCTGCCGTGACAAATGCCATTCTCGCACTTGCAGATGATTTGAGTGGTACCCCGGATACGGACATATCAAACATCTACACCATGTCGAGTACAGCTCTTACTGTTGCGGCGGGCAAGACATTGCTCCTCTGGAATGGGAGTGCTTACACACCCGGTGATACGGTAACAGTAAATGGTTCAGGTGTTCTTATTCAGGGGAACGCCACGTACACAGCAGGCAGTGCTGCAACCGATATCAATGGCACGTTCATCCTGCTCGGAACCTTTGTACACGGAACAAGCACGGTCAATATTTCCGGCGATGTACGGATTGCGACCGGCGCAACATTCACGCGTTCAGGCAATGATTCCATCCTCACATTCGATGGAGATTTAATCTACGAAGATGAGGTAGGAACAGACATCGGGTATGTGCTCATTGGCGCAAGTCCGGATGTAGCTGTGGAGCTTTCGGGCAGTCTTATCACACGAAAACTGACTGTGGGAACAGGAGAAGTTCTCACGCTCTCCGGTCATCATCTCTTTGTAGGTACGGGGGGTTTGTATCTCCATGGTTTCCTGGATGCCGCTGAGTATAATGCAGCGAATTCTACTATCACGGTCTCCGGTTCCTGGATTGCTTCCGGTACGGGAGACTTTGTATCGGGCCGTTCCACCGTTCTTTTCGATGGTACTTCCGGGGATTACAGTATTGTGGCATCGGGTTCCTTCTTCAATTTTCTGGTGAATGGAACGGGTGCTACCTACACGGCGACGGGCGGTACATTTGATATCAATGGAAATCTGCAGCTTTCTGCGGGTACGTTCACTTCCTCTTCGGGCACGCTGACCCTCTCCGGGTCCTGGACCAAGGGTGCCAATGCGACGTTCCACCACAATTCCGGTTCGGTTGTTTTAGATGGAGGAGATCAGACTGTTTCCGGATCCACGGTTTTCTACAATTTCCGGAAGCAAGTGAGTTCTCCGCAAACACTCACGTTCTCTGCGACCAGCCAAACTTCCGCCAGCGGCGAACTCCTCTTTACAGGAGTGGCTGATAATTTGCTCTCCATTCGTTCCACGGAGTCCGGTGTACAGGCAAAATTGCTGCTCGATGCTGCTTCCGGTACACAGCATTTCCGCTATCTGGATGTGAAGGATAGTAGTGCAGCAGGTGGACCACAGTTGGTGTGTGCAGACTGTGTGGACAGTGGCAATAATTCCAACTGGGCGTTCCATGCGGTTGTGGGTACGGTCTATAGCGATGAAGGTACCACACCTCTCGCTGACCAAATTGTTTCCATCAGCTACAACGGTGGTACAGCTGCGGATTCCACCGTCACCGATGCCGGAGGCCAGTTTACGCTTTCGGGTGCAGCTATGACGGGTGGAACCATCGTTGCGCTCTATCTGAGTAGTGGAACCGCTACCGGTGTGACGCTTCTACTGGCATCAGGTTCGACTATGAGCGGTATATCCCTGTATCAAAACCGCATCATTCTCCGTTCAGAATCCGGTTCTGTGGCTGTGACAAACTCACATATTTCTGTTGCAGATAATAACGGCGATCGTGGCATTACCAGTGTGATTACTTCCGCTGCGAGTTCTGCCGTAACCATTGCGCATAATCGTGAATTGATGGTTTGGACCGGAGATACGTACCGACCTGGTGGTACCGTGACAGTGGATGACATCGATGTGAATGGATCCTTCATCATGGGAACCAACGCAGTAACGGTCAGCGGTTCCTGGGATGCGACAGATGGTTCCTTTACTTCGAGTGGAACCGTTACATTTGATTCCACATCTTCCGAAGCTCTCACCGGCAATGCCAGCACATTCTCCGGTGTCGTGTTTAATGGTGTAGGAGGCACATGGACGCTGCAGGATGCTCTGGATGTGAATGGTGTGTTTACCCTCCTGAATGGCACCTTCGCCCAAAATGGGCAAAATATGAACGTTGCGGGCAACCTCAGTGTGGCATTCGGAGCAGTATTCAATGCTATTTTCGATATAGGCGTTCTCACGCTTGACGGTGATCTTTCAGTCAATGATGCCAGTGCCGAACATTTTGGTCTGGTGCAGGTCGGGAGCAGCCCCGATACCGTCACATTGGGGAATCCTCTACGTGTTCACAAATTGACAATTGGAACAGGGGACACACTTGTGCTTTCCGGTTACAACCTCTTTGTTGGAACCGGTGGACTCTACATTCATGGCACACTGGATGCCTCGAACAACGGCTCCAATGCCTCCACTATTACGGTTTCCGGTTCCTGGGTTGCTTCCGGTACAGGAGACTTTATTCCAGGGCGTTCTACAGTCCGCTTTGACGGGAGGTCGGGGAGCCACACCATTGTGGCATCCGGTTCTTTCTTCAATTTCATTGTAAATGGAACGGGTGCTACTTATACAGCGACCGGTTCACTTGATATCAACGGCAATCTGCAACTCTCTGCCGGTGCATTTAACGCGCCACCCGGTACCATCACCCTCTCGGGTTCCTGGACCAAAGGTGGGAGTGCCACTTTTAACCATAGCTATGGTTCTGTGGTCCTAAATGGCGGAAATCAGACTATTTCCGGTTCCACAGTCTTTTATAATCTCAGCAAACAAATAACACTCGCACAGACACTCACGTTCCAGTCGACCGCAGAAACATCTGTGAGCGGTGCATTGCTGCTGCGTGGAGGCAGTTTGACCGAACTCCTCAGTCTGCGTCCCAGCAATAGTAGTGTTGATTCTCTCCTCACGCTCAGTGCTTCTGGGTCACAGTCACTTCAGTTCCTGGATGTAGCTCATTCCAATGCGGCCAATGGTCAGCAGCTCAATGCTGTAAGCAGTGAAGATAGCAACAACAATACCAACTGGACGTTCAGCACTCCTCCCATTTCCGGAACACTGTACAGCGACGCCGGTGTTACCACTCTGGCAAACAGAACCATTGCCATTAGTTACAACGGAGGCGCCGTAGCCGATACTGTCGTCACGGATGCCGGAGGCCAATTCTCCCTCTCTGGTTCTGTGATGACCGGTGGAACCATCATCACTGTTTTTGTGCAGGATGAAGCCGAAAATGCTGTAACCGTTGTGCTGGGTTCGGGTGGATCTATGACGGGAATCAACCTGTTTAGAGATCACCTTATCGTACGTAGCGAATCCGGATCCGTTGCCATTACAAATACAGATCTTACCATTGCAGATAATCTGGGAGGGACACCAGACACGGACATTACAGACATCTACACCATGTCGAGTACAGCGCTCACTATTCCTGCAGACAAAACACTCATTGTCTGGACAGGTTCCAACTACACACCTGGAGCTTTTGTAACAGTCAATGGCTCCGGTGTCATCATTCAGGCAAATGCTACCTACACTGCCGGCAGTGCCGCTACGGACATCAATGGTGCACTCACCATTTTGGGCCATTTCGATCATGGTATGAGTACACTCAATATCTCAGGCAATATCCGCATAGCATCTGGGGCTACGTTCACCGAATCACCCAACAGATCTCTGGTGACATTGGATGGTCCTATGACGATCGAAGATGAAGTGGGTATAAGTCTGGGGCAAGTCACGATGAATGCCCCTACAGATACCACCTTTACGCTCTCTGGTGTGCTCATTACAGATAAATTGACGCTGGGTACAGGAGAAGTACTTACCCTCTCAGGATTCAATCTCTTCGTAGGAACAGGAGGTCTTATGATTCATGGTCTCCTGAATGCGGCAGATTACAGTACACGTTCTTCCGCTATTACTGTTTCGGGTTCGTGGCTTTCTACAGGCACGGGAGACTTTATTTCCGGTAGATCTACCGTACGGTTTGGTGCACGCTCCAAAACCTACAATATTATTGCTTCCGGCTCCTTCTTTACCTTTATCATCAATGGAACAGGTGCCACCTACGTTGCTACGGGGTCTACGTTTGATATCAATGGCAATGTGCAGCTCTCTGCCGGAACGTTTACAGCCCCACCCGGCGCCATCACCCTCTCGGGTTCCTGGACCAAAGGTGGGAGTGCCACATTTAACCATAGCTTTGGTTCCGTGACGCTGAACGGAGGAGATCAGGCTCTTTCCGGATCAACCGTGTTTTACAATCTCACCAAATCCGTCACATCTGCGCAGACACTCACATTTGCATCCACAATCCAAACATCTGTAAGCGGAGCACTGACATTGAATGGTGCGGCAGGCAATTTACTCTCATTGCGCTCTACCCAATCGGGCATGCATAGCAAGCTGATTGTGGATAGAGAATCAGGTTCAAGGACCGTACGCTACCTCGATGTACGTGATAATACCGCTCGTAACGGGCTTACGCTCATCTGTCACTTCTGTACGGATAGCGGCAATAACCTCAACTGGGCATTCCATACCATTTCCGGCACGGCCTATAGCGACGAGGGATCCACAGTGGCATCAGGAACTACTGTTGCCGTCAGTTTCAATGGTGGCACAGTCACGAGCACCGGTAGTACAGATGCAGGAGGTCAGTTCATACTTTCCGGTGCGACTATGACGGGCGGTACCATCATCACACTCTACTTTGATGGTGGCACAGCCACGGGTGTAACCGTTGTGCTTGGTTCCGGTTCCTCCATGACCGGCATCAGTCTGTACCAAAACCGACTCATTCTCCGTTCGGAATCCGGTTCTGTGGCTGTGACAAACGCACATATTTCTGTTGCAGATAACAACGCTGATTCCTCTATTACAGCCCTTATTTCGTCTGCGACCAGCTCGGCTGTTACCGTGAGTGACGGGTATGAACTCTTTCTCTGGTCCGGAGATACGTACCAGCCGGGGGGGACAGTCACGGTTGATGATATCGACATCAACGGAACCTTCACAGCTGACAGCAATGCAGTCACTGTGAGTGGCAATTGGGATGCCACAGGTGGCAGCTTTAGCTCGAGTGGTACTGTGACATTCGATTCTACTTCTGCAGAAACTATCACGAGCAACGGCAGTGCCTTCTCCGCTCTCACGTTCAACGGTGCAGGAGGAACCTGGACACTCCAGGATGCTCTGGATGTGAATACAAGTCTCTCTGTTCTTGCCGGAACACTGGCACAGAATACGGCAACACTTACAGTTGCCGGTGCCGTTCGCATTGCTTCGGGCGGTAGTTTCACCAAATCAACGAATGCCTCTCTCTTTACCTTCGACGGGTACAGCACATACGAAGATGAAGTAGGCATCAGTATTGGTGCAGTGGGAATGTCCGCAAGTCCGGATATCACCGTCACTGTCTCAGGCAGTTTGGTTACAGATAAGCTGACCATTGGTACAGGAGAAACACTCACGCTGTCCGGACAGCACCTCTTTGTAGGTACAGGAGGGTTGTATCTCCATGGTCTGCTCAACGCTGCGAATGTGAATGCGACAGCAGCCACCATCGTAGATTCGGGTTCCTGGATTGCATCAGGAACCGGAGATTTTGTAGCAGGCAGTTCCACCGTACGTTTTGGTGGACGGTCCGGCAGTTACGATATTGTCGCATCCGGCTCGTTCTTCAATTTCATTGTGAATGGTACCGGAGCAACCTACACGGCAACGGGTTCTCTGGACATCAACCGGAACGTCCAGCTCTCTGCCGGCACGTTTACAGCGCCACCCGGTGTCATCACGCTTTCGGGTTCCTGGACCAAGGGTGGGAGTGCCACCTTTAACCATGGTTCCGGTACGCTTCTGCTGGATGGAGGGGATCAGAGTTTTTCGGGTTCTACCACATTCTTTAATCTCACTAAGAGCGGTTCTACGGCGCATACACTTACATTCTCCGCTACTGCCTCCGTATCTGTCAGTGGCGCACTCATCCTCCGTGGTGCGGCATTTAGCCTGCTCTCCATTCGTTCCTCCATTACCGGAGTAGAGGCATATTTCCAGCAGAAACCCGGTCAGAATCAAACACTCCACTTCCTGGATGTAAAGGATAACAATGCATCCGGTGGCCAAACTATGGACTGTAGTGAATGTACCGACAGTACCAATAATACGAACTGGCTCTTTGCCTACCCCACTGTCGTCGGAACACTTTATAGCGACGAAGGTGTAACGGAGCTGCCTAACAAAACTGTAGCCATTAGCTTTAACGGTGGCCTCATTGCAAGTACGGCGATGACCGATGCAGGTGGTCAGTTTACCCTCTCTGGCGCAGCGATGACGGGTGGAACCATTGTCACACTCTTTGTGGACAATGAAAGCGAAGATGCCGCCATGGTGCTGCTTTCGCAGGGTATTTCCATGACCGGTATTCATCTCTACCAGAATCGTCTGATCATTCGTTCTGAATCCGGTTCCGCACCGGTAACCAATGCCATTCTTCACCAGGCAAATCAACTCGGAGGAACAACAGATGATGACCTTACAGATATTCTTTCCTCTACAACATCGAGTTCTGCTGTGGTCGCTATAAGCAGAGAATTACTCGTGTGGACAGGTTCTACATTCCGTCCGGGCGGTGCGGTGACCACGTATGATCTCGATACCGATGGTATCTTTGATTTCCAAAACAACGCAGTCACACTTAAGGGATCGTGGGATACCACGGGCGGAACTGCTTCCGGAACCAGTACCATCACCTTTGTTGGTACGGGAGCGGCTACCATTACAAGTGACGGTCACCAGTTCCATGCTATCACATTCAATGGTCCCGGTGGTACGTGGACACCTCAGGATGCTCTCGATATCAATGGTGTTCTCACTGTGCAGCAGGGTACGTTGAGTCAGGGAGCTACAACATTGAATGCTTCAGCGAATATCCGGTTTGTGGCAGGTGCTGCGTTCAGTAAATCTACAAATGGTACCGCATTTGTGATAGACAGCGACATGACGTACGAGGATGAAGCCGATGTAAACCTTGGTATTGTGGAATTCAGCGCCGCTCCCTATACCATTACGCTTTCGGGTTCCCTGCGTGCAGACAAGTTGACTGTAGGTACGGGGGATACCCTGCTGCTTTCCGGTAGCAATCTCTTTATAGGAAGTAACGGACTCTTTATCCATGGTGTACTCGATGCATCGAATAATGGGTCCGATGCTTCTTTGCTCAGTATTTCCGGCTCGTGGCTGGCTACCGGAACAGGGGACTTTATTGCAGGGAGATCCACCGTACGTTTTGATGGTGATACTGGCAGCCATACGATTATTGCCTCAGGATCATTTTTCAACTTTATAGTGAATGGAACGGGTGCTACCTACACGGCGACAGGATCGCTCGATATCAACGGTAATGTGCATCTTTCTGCAGGTACCTTTGTTGCACCTCTTCAGGAGACGACCACGCTTTCCGGTTCCTGGACCAAGGGGCAAAACGCCACCTTCAACCACAATTCCGGTACATTGCTGCTCAATGGAGGAGATCAGGTATTTTCGGGTTCTTCCATCTTTAACAACCTTACGAAGAGCGGAGCAAGTTCCGGGGATACTCTTACATTCCCGGCTACGGAGCAGCAGTCCATAAGTGGAGCGCTGACACTCACGGGAACCGACGAGGAGAACAAGCTTGTCATCCGTTCCACTATAAGCGGTGTGCAAGCCAAACTATTTCATACTCCGGGTGCGTCTCAGACGGTACAGTACGTGGATGTGAAAGATAACGACGCAAGCGGAGGCGCAGCCATCGACTGTACGGATTGTACAAACAGAGGGAACAACACGAACTGGTTCTTTGTGACTCCCACCATTGTTGGTTCGCTCTACAGCGACGAAGGTACCACACCTCTTGCCGGCAAGGCAGTAGCCATAAGTTACAACGGCGGTTCCGTTGCAGATACGGCAGAAACCGATGCCGGTGGACAATTCACACTCTCCGGGGCAAGTATGACGGGAGGCAGTGTTCTTACCCTGTTTGTGCAGGGAGAAACGCAGGATGCCATTACGGTTGTACTCGGTTCCGGTGGTGCCATGACGGGTATTTCTCTCTACCAGAACCGTCTTATTGTGCGGTCTGAGTCGGGTTCTGCTGCGGTAACAAATACCCACCTCATTGCTGCAAGAAGTACAACCGCTTCCTCTATTGATGATATAACCAATATTCTGGAAAGTGCCGCTGCGACAGGTGTTACCATTGCAACAACAAAGGAACTCCTTATTTTCAGCGGTTCTACCTTCCGGCCGGGCAGTGCGCTTACGGTGCATGATCTGGATATCAATGGAACATTCAGTATTGAGCAGAATGCGGTGGAAGTAACCGGATCGTGGGATACAGATGCGACCACAGGAAGTTTCTCCGGTACCGGTGCAGTAACCTTTACCTCGGTAGGCAGTGAAACCATCCGCAGCGGAGGTAATGCCTTCAGAACGTTGATTATCAACAATACCAGCGGTACCTGGACCCTGCAGGATGCACTGGATGTGGACGGGCCGTTTACACTTTCCGGTGGTGTGTTCTCACGTGGAAACAACACTATTCATTTCTCGGGAGATGTGCGGTTTGCAGCAGGAGTGACATTTGAAGAATCGCCCAATGAATCTCTCCTCACCCTTGATGGTTCTCTCACATTCGAAGACGAAACTGTGGTCAATCTGGGTATCGTGCACATAGGTGTCGGGACCGATACAGTGACACTCTCAGGCTCTCTGCGTGCAAGAAAACTGAGTGTTGGTACGGGGGATACACTGGTACTTTCCGGAGGCAATCTGTACGTTGGTACGGGTGGTCTTACCCTGTATGGCTCACTGGATGCATCGGATAACGGATCCGATGCGGGAACCGTTACCCTTTCAGGATCATGGCTTGCTACAGGCACGGGAGACTTTATACACGGACACTCGAGCGTCGTTTTTGAGGCCACATCGGGCACGCATGTCATTACGTCTTCGGGTGCGTTCTACAATTTGATTTTCAGCGGAACGGGAGGCACATGGACGCCGAGTAACACCTTGGACGTGAACGGCAATCTCACGCTTTCTGCCGGTACATTGACTGCGCCTTCCACTATTACCCTAAGTGGTTCGCTGCTGCACGGAGCCAACTTTACCTTCAACCACAATTCCGGTCTGTTCCATCTGGATGGCAGCTCGCAAACACTTTCCGGCTCCATTGTATTCTACAATTTGAGAAAAACGACCGGCATTGCCTCAACGCTTACATTAAGTGCAGGATCAGACTTTGCAGTCAGTGGATCTCTGGTACTCCGTGGAAGTGATGCAAATCATATGATCAGTCTTCGTTCTACCGCTTCCGGTAGCCAGGCATTCCTTACGGTAGACTCCACAGGAAACTACTCGGCTATTTACCTTGATGTGAAAGATAATAGCGCAGGGCATGGCCAGGAAATTACGTGTGTGAGTTGTACAGACGGCGGCAACAACACGAACTGGGTGTTCACATCACATTCCGTGGCCGGTACGCTCTACAGCGATGAGGGTGTACATGTTCTCTCGGGTAAAACGATCGTATTTGCCAAGAATGGCGGCAGTGCAACGGCCACAGGTACCACCGACGCAGGAGGTCAGTACGTTATTTCCGGCGTCACACTCACAGGAGGAACCATTATCACGCTCTATGTGAATAATGCCGATGAAGATGCCGTGGTTGTGGTACTGGGTTCCGGCGGCACCATGACCGGCATTGATCTCTACCAGAACCGGTTGATTGTGCGTTCCGAATCCGGAACGTCGGCCATTACCAAAGCACATTTGCGCATCGCGGATGACAATGGCGGAGCTACTGCCGATAGTGATGTGACCAATATTCTTGCTGCTGCAACCAACGATGTCATTACCATAGCACCGAGAAAAGAATTGCTGGTATGGTCAGGATCCACATTTGCACCCGGAGCGGTATTGAATGTAGAGAACATCGATATCAATGGTACTCTGCAGCAGGTCAAACAGAATATTTTCATAAGCGGTACATGGGATTCCGGCGGAGGAACATTTACCAGCGAAGGAACAGTAACCTTTAGTACAGCAACGAGCTCAGGTCAGGTGATTCTCGCCAGAGGTACTGCCTTCTCGGGTGTCACTATTTCCGGTACAGGAACATGGTTCCCACGCAGCTCCATCAATATTGATGGTCCATTTACACTGGCAAGTGGTACCTTTGCACAAAGCGGAAGTACTGTAAGCATCTCCGGAAAAATTCGCGTTGCTTCCGGTGCCATGTTCCTAAAGTCTACAAGCGGTTCGGTGCTTACGTTGGATGGTGATCTGTCTCTGGAAAATGAAACCAGTCTCAGTATGGGAGTGGTGTACGTGGGTAATACTGCAGATACAGTGACACTCTCGGGTGCTGTACGCTTCGATAAGCTCACCATTGGTACGGGAAACACGCTTGTCCTTTCGGGTAGTAATCTATTCGTAGGAACAGGTGGACTCTTCATTCATGGTCTTCTGGATGCAACGAATGACGGAACACAGAGTGCTGTTTTGACTGTCTCGGGATCCTGGCTTGCCACCGGCACCGGAGATTTCATTCCAGGAACATCGACTGTGCGTTTTGCAGCCCGGAGTGGTACTTACAACATTGTCTCTTCCGGCTCATTCTTTAACTTTATTGTCAATGGGACAGGTGCTACCTACACAGCGACGGGTGCCCTGGATATCAACGGAAATGTACATCTCTCAGCAGGCACCTTCACTGCTCCTCTACAGGAAACGATGACTGTTTCAGGATCCTGGACCAAGGGTGGGAGTGCCACCTTTAACCATCATTCCGGTTCCGTGGTGCTGGATGGCGCATCTCAGACCATTTCGGGTTCCAGCGTATTTAACAACCTTACGAAGAGTGGATCATCCACTGCAACTCTCACATTCTCTGCCACAGAGAAGACGAGTATCAGTGGTTCATTCATTCTGAGAGGAACGGCACAGCATCAACTCCTGATTCGTTCCAGCATTTCCGATGTCTCTGCACATATTGCTCTGGATACGGGTGGGTCCGAAACTCTGCAGTATTTGAACGTGAAAGACAGCGATGCTTCTGCAGGCCAGCCACTCACATGTAATTCCTGTACGAATGCCGGAGGCAACGTCAACTGGCTCTTCCCGAGTCCAACCATTACGGGAGTATTCTACAGTGACGAAGGAGTGACTCCTGTGCCAAACAAGACGATAGCCATGAGTGTCAATGGCGGAGCAATTATTGATAGGGCAGATACAGGGTCCGGCGGTGAATTCACTCTCTCCGGAGCAATTATGACCGGTGGTACAGTCATTTCTCTCTTCGTAAATAATGAGACGGAAAATGCTGTGACGATTGTGCTCGGATCGGGCAGTGCCATGACGGGCATTTATCTGTACCAGAACCGCGTTATTCTGCGTTCGGAGTCGGGTTCGAGCCCTGTGACTCTCACCACTCTCGATATTGCCAACGCACTCATCGACAATGACATTATTACGCTGGTCCCTGTCACGATCTCTCCAAGCTATCTCCATATGCCGAGTGGCATTGAATTGCTCATCTGGACGGGGTCTACGTTCCAGCCGACGGCGGATATAACGGTCGATGATATTGATGTGGACGGTACGCTCTCCTACGGAGCAAATGCTCTGTATGTGAAGGGATCCTGGGATTCCGGCAGTGGCACGGTAACAGGCACAGGTACAGTGGATTTTGAAGCGCTTGGCACTGCAGAAACCATTCGTTCCGGCTCCTTTACGTACTCCGGTGCGGTATTCAGTGGAAGCGGTAGCTGGACGCTGCAGGATGCATTCAGTGTGGATGGGTTCTTTGACTTCCAAAAAGGTACCCTGCACCAGGGGGCCGCTGCCATGACGCTTTCCAATAACGTACATATTGCCCGTGGCGTGTCCTTTGTGAAGTCAACCAATGGCAGTGCCCTTACTTTGGATGCAAGCAGTTTGTACGAAGATGAACAGGGAGTGAACCTTGGCCAGGTTACCATGGCTGCCAGTCCGGATGTGACCATCACACTTTCCGGCTCCTTTGTATCCGATGCACTCACAATTGGTATTGGTGATACATTTACTTTGAGCGGAGGAAATCTTTCCGTTGGTACGGGCGGGTTGGCCATGCAAGGTTTGCTAGATGCAAGCAACTCCAGTGGGGCTTCCGTGCTGACCCTGAGTGGTTCCTGGGAAGCGGCAGGAACCGGAGGATTTATTGCCGGTGCATCCACGGTCCGGTTCAATGCGTCTGCGGGTTCGCATGCCATTACGGCATCCGGTGCATTCTACAATCTCATTATTAACGGTACGGGTGCTACATACCTGCCCAGTACGTCACTGGATGTGAATGGTATTTTCCAGCTTTCTGCCGGTACATTCAGGGCACCAACCTCTCTGACAGTGAGTGGTTCGTGGACCAAGGGTGCTGCAGGTACGTTCCTGCATAACTCCGGTTCCGTTGTTCTGGATGGAGGAGACCAGGCAATTTCGGGATCCACGCTCTTCAACAATTTGACCAAAACAGTCACTACTGCCCGCCAGCTGACATTCTCAGTAGGCACCTTACAGTCTGTAAGCGGAGCACTGACGCTCCGTGGTGCGGACGGTGCGTTGCTCTCCCTGCGTCCCAATTCCGGCGGAGTGCCATTGCCCGGTATTCGTCTGGATGCCACGTCCGGCACACAGAATCTTGCATACCTCAATGTGCAGGGAAATGATGCCCGAGGGGGGAAGAAATTGTACTGCTACACAGGCTGTATAGATGCCGGGAACAACTTAAACTGGGCATTCCACCCCATTACAGGGACGCTTTACAGTGATGAAGGCACCACACCGCTAGCCGGCCGTACCGTTGCGTATACCACCAATGGAAGTGCCGTCATCGCAACTGCCGAAACAGGCACAGGAGGCCAGTTTATTCTGACGGGTGCGAGTCTTACCGGCGGAACAATCATTACGCTCTTTGTACGGGGTGAAGCGGAACATGCGGCAATGGTTCTACTTGGTTCGGGTGGCAGCATGACGGGTATTGATCTGTATCAAGATCACCTCATTGTACGATCAGAATCAGGATCTGTTCCCATGACCAATACGCATATTGCATTGGGTGATTCTCTGAATGGCACACTCGATTCTGATCTCACCAGTATTTTCTCCGGTTCACTTATAACGGGTCTCACCGTACAAAAAGGTAAGGAGCTCCTTGTGTGGGAAGGTACCCTCTACAAGCCAAATAGTGCCCTCTCGGTACATGACATAGACGTGCGTGGCACACTCCAGACACTGACGGGCGGTACCATTACCGTTTCCGGATCCTGGGATGTGCTTACAGGAAGCGGAAGAGTGGTTGCGGGTTCAGGAACGGTTGTGTTTACAGCCACCGGTGCAGAAACCATCTATGGGAACGGTCAGCCCTTCCACAATGTGGTCATCAACGGCTCCGGGACTCTCACGGTATCGGGTAGTTTGAATGTGGACGGTAACTTTACCCTGCTTCAGGGTACATTTGTGGCCCCTGCTACGGGCTCTGTTCTTACTCTGAGCGGCAGTTGGTTCAATATCGGAACCGGTACCTTCCTTCATAACACCGGTTCTGTGGTACTGGATGGATACGAACAGACAGTGTCCGGATCAACGGTCTTTTACAGCCTGACCAAAATTGTACAAACCACCACTACTCTCTACTTTGCGGCATCTGAGACGCAGTCCTTTAGTGGTTCACTCACACTCAAGAGTGCACTTTCCTATGAGCGTCTCTACATTCGCTCCACACGCTTTGGTGCTCTCGCACAACTGAATCTGGATGCCGATAACGGTGCAACGCAAGATCTGGAGTACCTGAGCGTGGTGGATAGCGATGCACGACCCGGAATAACATTGTCCTGTAAGTCAGCATGCACGGGGAGCAATTACTTCAACTGGACCTTTCCCAGTGCAGTACCTACACCTACATCCAATGGAGGAGGTGGCGGCAGTGCGGCTGTGGGAGGTGGTGCAGGTGGAGGCGGCGGTGGCGGTGGAGGCGGTGGAGTTGTGGAACAGGGGGGTGTAAAACATATGTGCATCAGTTTCGGACGCCCACTCAGTGCACCCTTTGAAGACATAGAAGGTCACTGGGCTGAAAACGACATTCTACAACTGCAGAAGGCACATCTGGGAAACCAGAACGTACCTGTTATCCGTGGCCGTATGCAGCAGGAACATGGGGTGCACCGTCGGCTGTTCTTCCCGGATGAAGAAATGACACGGTACGAAATGACTGAGCTGGTGGTTCTTTCCAACTGTATTCCGCTTGCGCACAATCCACAGGACTTCAACTTCGCATTCAGTGATGTACCGAGTAGCATGCTGGATGCGGGAGTAGAAGAACTCTTCCGTCGCAGAGTTGTGTACACTGCTGTGGATCTTGGATTGATTAAAGGCTATCCGGACGGTTCCTTCCGCCCCAACGAGCCAATTTCCCGTGGGGAAGCCATGAAAATGATTGTCCTTGCGGCAGAACTCCCGCCGCTGGATGGTGAGCCACAGCAGATGTTCTCAGATGTGTCTCTTACAGACAAATATGCACCATTTGTAGAGCGGGCTGTCTTCGACCGTCTTATAGATGGGTACAGTGACGGAACCTTCCGTCCACTTGCACCGCTCCTGCGTGGCGAAGCGGCACATGCCATTTACCAGGTGATTGCCGGTAGTGAAGATGCTGTGGATGGCGAGCTGCGCCCGGCCGCTCCCACACTGGCAGACGAAGATCTGCGGGAACAGGTGTTTGCTGCTCCAAAGGAGTGTCTTCTGTCCGGCACACCTGTGACTCCGCCATTTGTAGACATCAACGATCACTGGGCATACCCCATGATCCAGCGGTTGGCACGTACCAAGACCATCACCGGAAATACGCCACTGACCAAGGGGTATCTCATGCAGCAGGGAGACCGCATGTACCGCTTCTTCCAGCCGGACAAACAAATTTCCCGCTACGAACTCCTCAAACTTGCCGCACTCAGTAACTGTATGTCTCTCGTACACAATACCGAGAACCTCCCGTACAACTTCTCCGATATTTTAAAAGCGGGACGTACTGGCGAACAGGCCGACGTACGGCAGAAGCGGGAAGTTATTTACTCTGCGGTAGAGAAGGGAATCGTGGAAGGGTATGCCGATGGCACCTTCCGTCCGGATGCTCCTGTGACACGTGCAGAGGCAGTGAAAATTCTCATGAACACAACAGATCTCCCCAAGGTAGATACCTACAAGGAGCAGTTCTTTACGGATGTACCGCTGTTTGAGTGGTATGCACCGTACGTACATCAGGCTGCAACATACGGACTCGTTTCCGGCTATGGTGACGGTACTTTCCGTCCTTCCCAGCCGATGACCCGCGCGGAAATGGCAAAAATGATCAACATCATCATCGCATCCTCCGGACACATGCCTGCGGGATTCTCTGATCCTGTAGAGCCGCCAATGCACGGCGCAGCTCCGGATCTTTCCGCAAGTGCCGTGTTCGTGCCGGAATCCGCACTCACGAAGCAAGTTGCTCTGCAGGAGCCGAACGATGATCTTGTATCCACCCCCATGCCGGATACCGGGGACACTCTGCGTCCTGCCGCCCCCGCAGAAGATCAGGAGGTATTGGACGATGCTGCGTTACTCCTTAAAGAAGCTGCAGAGAAGAGGAATGAAGAACGTAGTCTGCTGGAGGAAGAGCGGCAGAAAGAACAGAAACTGGAAGAACTTGCACAGGGTCGCCAAGCAGTCATGCCCGAAGTCCGTGCCTGTCTTGTGACAGAAGATGCACCCATCACCACGTTTGGCGACGTACAGGAGCACTGGTCCCGTGCCATTGTGGAACGTCTGGCGAGTACCCGTGTGAGTTACAGTGCCCTTCCGCTCATTGGAAATGGTTCACAGATGGCGTTTTCTCCCGAACAGCCGATTACACGGTACAATTTCATACGCTGGGCACTTCTTGGCAATTGTCTGCCACTGGTAGAAGATACGCAGCAGGTATCGCGTACCTTTAGCGATGTTCCAAAGAATGCATCTGCGACAGAGTCAGAAGCTATGCGAGAGCGGAGGCGAGTTATCTACACGGCTGCATACTTCATGCTGGTGAGCGGTCGCGACGATGGTACCTTCCATCCGGATGATCCCATTACCCGTGTGGAGGCCCTAAAGATATTGCTCCGCGCATCCGGTATTCCTCCGGTCCTCACCGGAGAAACGGAAGATACAGGATTCAGTGACGTACCGTTCTACGAGTGGTACGCACCGTACGTACACACCGCTGTCTTTGAGGGCTTGGCAAACGGATACCGTGACGGCAGCTTCCATCCTGCAGATTTCCTCAGGCGTGCCGAAGCGGCCAAAATGCTCGATGCTGCAATGCAGAAGAATGCATCAACACTCTTTACAGAAGCGGAACAGGCATCCGCACCGCAGGAACATGTTGTGGACCCGACTCCGGAAGTTTCCAAAGAGGAGGAAACTATACCTGAGCAGCAGAAACACATACCGGAACCTGCCACAGTACAACTGGATCATGCAGCAGATGCGGTACTCGCAAGTGCGTGTCTCTCTCCCGGCAATCCTCTCACTCCGGAATTCTCTGATGTGACGGGACACTGGATAGAGCCCATTACCACATTCCTTTCCCGTGTCTGGAACGACGATGCGGGTACGCCCTTACTGCAGGGCTATCTTGTGACAAAAGACGGTGTAGAGCAGCGCATGTTTGCGCCAAACAAGCCCATTACACGCTACGAGTTGCTGCGTTTTGCCTTTATGAGTAAGTGCGTAGACCTGGTACGAGACGTACAGGATGTACCGCTGCGATTCACCGATGTCTCCAAGACAGCGTTCCTTACAGGTGATGCCGCACTCAAGCGGCGAGTCGTATACACAGCAGCAGACTTAGGTATTACTCTTGGCTACCGCGATGGTACCTTTAAGCCGGATGTGGAATTGACCCGTGCGGAAGCGCTGAAGATCCTTATTCTCACCGCGGGACTGCCACCGGTTTCGGGAGGTCCCGGCCTCACATTCTCGGACGTAAAACCGGATGCCTGGTATGCCCCGTATGTCGAACGTGCAGTCTATGACGGATTCATTTCCGGGTTCCCAGACGGTACCTTCCGTCCGGATGCAAAGATTACAAGAGCAGAGGCACTCAAGGTTCTCTACGTGTTACTCGGGAATTAGGGAGGAACTTACTTCTGCATAAGCCTTTGAATATTTTCCAGGTGTCTGTTTGCGTTTTCGAAGTTGGGATCTATGCGCAGTACCGTTTTCAATTCCCGTTCAGCATCATCCAGATATCCTGTTTCGGCAAGAATCCCCGCCAGGTTGTAATGCGGAGTCGGCAGGTAGCGGTTCAGGCCTATTGCCGCACGAAATTCCTGTTCTGCCTCTTCTAACCTTCGGCGTTTCTGGTACGCAATGCCCAGGTTAATGTGCGGTTCGGCATAGCTTTCGCCCTTTGCCACAGCTTCTTTGTACAGAGCAAGGGCTTCCTCCGGAAATCCCATTTTTTCCCGTAGGTCCGCTAAAAAGTAGTAGGGAATCAGTTCGTCTTCCGTCGCAGCACGTTCCACCGGAAGTTCCGCTATTGCTTTCTTGTACCATTCTTCCGCCTGAGTGAGGTCGCCCTTTTGCAGGTACACAATGCCGATATTGATGGCAGCCGTACTGTGCTGCTTTTCACGGGAGTAAGCATCTGTGAACAGACGCAGTGCCTCCTCTGTGTTTCCTTCTGCCATACGGACGCTTCCGAGGTTATTCAGCGCCATAGTGGAGTGTGGATACTCCTGCAAAATGTTTGTATGCAGTGCGTCAGAATTTTTCCATGTCAGCGACTGTGTGCGCGTGAGAGGAACAAAAACTGCCAGTATCAAGACAAGCAAGGCGCTGCACAGTTGTGCCTTTTTTCGGTTCTTCATGCATTGTTCCGCAAACATCACAAGAAGAAGGAAGATGCCAATGGAGGGGAGGTAGGCGTAGCGGTCCGAGGCAAAGAAGAGGTACCCGTTCTTGGAAAAATTGATGAAGTTCGGAAGGAGAGGGAGTAAGAAAAGTCCCAACGCAAGACCGATGCGTGGTGACTTCCGCAGGGAAATCCACCAGAGTCCCAGCAGTGCCACTGTGAAGAGTGCGGGAAGGAAAAACTCTGCGTGGTACAGGGAAATAGGGGATTCCTGCGGGTACAGAACAGAAAAACCTCCCGGTACAAGGAGCTGCCGGAGGTAAAAGAAGATGCTCTTACAGCTCAGAAGTACAGTTTCAAACAAGCTGAGATCATAGGGTTTGTGTACTTTTCCACCAACAGCAATGCACGTGAAGAGGATACTGAGTGCGAAGAATATTTTCTTTTCCAGAATGGTGTTTCTATCCACCTTTCTTCCCCGCTGATGGTCTATAAGGAGCAGGACCACGGGAAGAAAAATAATGACAACTTTGGAGAGAAGTCCCAGCGCAAACGCCAGGGTGCTTGCGGAAAGATGCTTGCGGTCACCATTATCTAAAAACCCTATGTAGAACCCAACAGAGAGCAGAAAGAAGAATCCTGAAAGCAGATCTTTCATACCGGAGGCCCAGGCTACGGCTTCGGTATGGAGCGGATGCAGTGCAAAGAGCAGCCCCACGGTAAGGCCCATCCAGCGTTTTTTGCACAAGAGGGTTGTCACCCATACCACCAGGAGTGCATTGGCTATGTGCAGAAAAAGACTCATAGTATGGAATGCACTCGGACCGGAGCCAAAGAGCGTATGAATAAACTGGTAGAGCGAAAGTGTGAGTGGAATGTAGAGTTCAGGATCATATGATGTAAAAATACGTTTGAGTGTATACAGGTCGGTGCGCTGCACCAGAGGGTTTTTATACATGAGCAGTCCGTCATCCAGTGATACAAATCCATTTCCGAGTGACGATGCATACACAAGGAATGTCAGGAGAGCGATAGCGACACATCCGTAGAGAAGATGCCGGTGAGTGAGATCCTGTTCCATGACTCCAGTGTGTGGGTTCTTGAGCTGAGGGGCAACGGAAAAACAGACTCTTATGTACCTATCATTTTCAAAAATTCTTTTTCTCCCATCATCTTTACGCCGAGCTCTTCTGCTTTGGTGGCTTTGCTTCCGGGGTCATCACCCACAAGCACCGCATCTGTCTTCTTACTTACAGAGCTGCTTACTTTGCCACCCCGCTCTTTAATCATGGTTGCGGCGTCATCCCGGCTCAGGGTGGGGAGAGTACCGGTGAGGACAAATGTTTTTCCCAACAGTGTTTGTTTCCGACTGGCTCCTTCGGGTTGGAGTGCCAGTACGCCGCCTTCTTCAAATTTTTGTAACAGTGCTTGATGATCTTTTTCTTCTATCCACTCCAGAACCGAAGCGGCAACCACCGGTCCCACGCCATCTATGGAGGAAAGTTCTTCTCCTTCCATAGAGAGGAGCGTTTTGCCTATGTCCGCAGGAAGAATACCTTTCACAGATGTCTCTTTTACCTGTGTTCCAAAAAGAGAAGATTGTGCTCCCAGATCTTCCCGTTGCCTGAGGGTAAGGTCTTTTGCCGGCCACTCCAGGCGCCGTGCGAGTATTTCTGCCGTCTCCCTGCCGATGTGTCGGATGCCGAGTGCGTAGAGAAATCGCTCCAGTGGTATCTGTTTTGCGCTTTCTATAGCTAAAAGAAGATTTTCTGTTTTCTTCTCTTTAAAAAGAGGAAGATCAAAGAGGTCCTCGTACGTCAGGGAAAAGATATCCGCGGCATCTGTGACAATTCCACGCTCCAGCAGAATCTCGACCGTCTCTTTCCCACATCCTTCGATGTTGAATGCGTAGCGTGAAGTAAGGTGCTCAATTTTTTCCTGCACCGCAGCTCCGCACTTTTTGTTCGGGCATCTATGCACGGCTTCTCCTTCCGGGCGTTCCAGCTTACTGCCACAACTGGGACACTCCTTCGGCATGTGAAAAATCTTTGCGTGATCCGGTCGCAGGTTCTGCAGTACTTCGACCACTTCCGGAATAATGTCTCCTGCTTTCTGTACTACCACGGTGTCTCCTACGCGTACATCCAGACGTTGGATCTCATCTTCATTGTGGAGTGTGGCCCGGGTCACTGTGGTGCCGGCCAGATGTGTAGGTGTGAGCACGGCCACAGGTGTTATGGCACCGGTACGTCCTACCTGTAGCCGAATCTCCAGTATTTGAGCGGTTTTCTGCTCTGCGGGAAATTTAAATGCGCGGGCCCAGCGCGGCGCTTTGGCCGTGGAACCCAGATCAAACTGACTTCGCCGGTCGTTGACCTTGAGTACCACTCCATCAATGTCGTACGGGAGAGTATCTCTCTTTTTCAGGAAGGTCGCATAGACCTTTTCGGCTTCACGGAGGCTACTCAGGAGGCGGTAGTCGCGGTTCGTAGGGAGACCGAGCCTATGCAGTGTTTCCATCACCTCTTTTTGTGTGGTGAGCTGAAAGGCATTTGCCGCTTCGGTATTTAGTCCGTAGCAAAACATGCGGAGTTCCCTCTGTGCGGCTGCCTGCGGATCCAGCTGACGTACAGTGCCGGCTGCCGCATTGCGGGGGTTTGCAAATTGCTCGTTTTCCTTCAGGCATTTGTTCACCTTTGTAAGAGCTGCTTTTGGCATGTAGACCTCGCCTGAAATTTCTATGTACGTTGGCAATGTAGCACTCTGCGGTACCTCCAGGTACAGAGGAATTTCCTCAATAGTGCGGACGGTATGCGTTACATTTTCGCCTTCCATACCGTTCCCGCGGGTTACGGCACGTACCAGTGAGTAGGTTCCATCCCGCTGTTTTTCATATATGAGGGAAATGTTCAGACCGTCAATTTTCAGTTCGCAGAGGTACGCAAACGACAGTTTCTCCTTTCCAAGAGCGCGCTGCATCTGCTCTTCCCAGTCCAAAAGGTCTTCGTGACTGAAGGCATCGCTCAGCGATTCCTTCGGAGTAAGGTGACGCACTTTTGGCAATTTTCCGTCGAGGGGAGCGCCCACGCGCTGCGTGGGAGAATCGGGTGTAATCAGCTCCGGGAACTCCGCTTCCAGGGCGATGAGTTCCTGTTTGAGCGCATCGCGCACGTCTTCGGAAACGTCGGAGCGGTTCTCGGTAAAGTATGCTTTGTTCTGCTTCCGGATTTCACTCCGCAATTTTTGTATGCGCACGTTGGCTTCGGTTTTCTGCATGCTCCTATCGTATCAGTTCTTCCATTTCCCGAGGAAATCTTTTGCAATCCGTTCTTTCTTCTTCCTTACCACCGTATCCCTGCCCTCCGTCACCATGCTCAGCTTCCCCAGGGGAATATCCATTTTCTCTGCTTTCCTCAGGGCATGCAGGGTTTTCTTGCTCATTTCTGCCCGGAATGCCTCGAACTCCGCCAGGAAGAAGTTGTGCTGAGAAATGTGTCTTGCTGCCATCTCTCTCCACTGTTCTTCCGTATTCTCCCTGTAGGTATGCCCTATGGTATTCATGTGATACGGCAGCATATCCGGCTCATGGCATTCCGCGAGGTAACAGAAGTACATCTGCATGATGTTTGCTTCGCCCTTTCCTACCAGTTCTTCGAGTTGTTGCAGGTAGATCTGTAGTTCCTCTTTCGTATGGGGAACGTCTCTATCGGCAAAAAAGGAAATCAAACGGGGTGGAGGAGGAGAGGGTCTGCTTTCGGGGCAGGGAATCCCCTCTGACAGGAATATTTTGTACTGGGGTCTTCCTCCCCTCTCCTTCTGCGCGTGCTCATATGCTTCCAGCCACGTATATCCTATGGCCAGCAACGCGTTATAGGATGGAATATGCCCGGTGTTCCGGAAAACGAGGGCTTGTGCTGCCCATGCCCGCAGCAGATCCATATTCACGTCCCCCGCTCCATTCAGAATGTGAAAATCGCAGAGCACGGCCTTCTCGTACCACTGCTGCCTGCGCACGAGATGCGTCACCATGTTCGCCAGCTCTTCGTCTTGGGCCTGAAGACCGTTCTTTTCCGCAAGCACTCTGAGCAGATCGCCGGCAAACTCCTCCAGAGACGTGTAGTCGCCGGGGTTCGCTTGGGGAGCGTTTTGCAGGAGTGCCGTTATCTCGTCTATTTTCTGTGAATGCATGGAAGAAGCAGAGGCTAAGCGCCACCGGCATGATCCCTGTCTCACTCTCTCTCTTTCCACCATTCTTCCTTGCCATTTAGGCGGTCTGTGGTGAGCTTCTTCAGTTCCCCCAGATCTCCCGGCAACCTCTGCTCATCTTTATTCCACAACGTAGCAAGGGTCAGCAGGTCCCCCCTGAGCAGATTCGGGCTCTCCCCGCTCGTTCCCAGCATTTCCTGCGGTTGGTAGGGATTGAATCCCGCGGGAACATACTTTTTTATGGCTCTGTCGAAGAGAACAACCCGACTCTTGTCTATACCTCCCGCCTTGCTGAGTAAGCCAAGTTGCTGCAGCCAAAGCGCCTCTTCCGTCCTTTCCGGCGTTCCTTGTCCCATGATGAGAATCACGAACTTCTGAAATTGCCGCACGCCGGGATCCTGCGGGAGCGCGTTACCGCTTTCGTCATTTGCAATCACCTCGTACATATCCCTGGACTGTTCGGGATTCTCCGTACCGTACGAGATCTCATGCTGTTGCATAATGGCGCCGATGAGAACCGTCTTAAAGGTATCCACATTTGCAGGATCCACAAGGTACGAGAGCTTGTTGCCCTTGTCCGCGGCATGTCTGCCGTCGATGTACACCTTCCCCGTGCCATAGTCGAACCGTACGTTCCAGTCCGTCAGGAGTCTTCCTTCGTATCCTTCAGCGGTCATGCTCCCCCTGGCGAGGAGGGGACCGATGAGTGCGGAACCGTCCTTCTGTACCAAGGCTCCCAGCTTTACCTGCGCATCGGGAGGCATGGTATTTACCATATTCATATCCGCACCTTCCTGTGCGAGCTTGGCATAGGAGTCGGGGGTGATGGAGGGGGGTTGGTTCGATTTTTCTTCTCCTTGGCGACCGCGCAATGTTTTCAGTGCTTGCTCCCGAGTAAGGTCAGATTCTCTTTGTCGCTCTATGTAATCCCTGAAGAGTTCATCACCCTTTTCTGCCTCTTCACGAATGAAGGCGTCTATGTCTTCGGCCTCCATCAACTGCCTGAACTTTTCTGCATCCTTCTCTGCCACTTTGTTCATAAACTTCGCTGCCCGAACGGTGTCTAACTGAACTTTGGCATCTCCACGGCCAAAATCGTTGAGGATTTGAAATGCTTCTTCTTGTGAATACTGCGAACGCAATCCCGTCAGGATTTTCTGTTTTTCCTCCCTGCTGCCACCAAAGTATAAATCTGCAAGCTGCGTAACGGAGAACGCATCGGGAGGCTGCCCCAACTCCATTGCCACCTGCCGCATGGCACTGTCGAACTTCTCGCGTTTTTGCCTTTTGACCTCTGTACTGTCATTTTCCTGTACGCGGGCGAAGAGATCCCTGGCCGATTGTTCCTGAAAGGCAACGTTTCTTTTGGTGGCTTCTATATCTGTTATCTCTTCGCCGCGTTCTTTAGCGAGCTGTTTTTCTTTTTGGATTCTTTCTTTAGATATGAGATTTGCATCTAATTCTTTGTGTTTTTCTATGCCTAAATCTACAAGAAGACTCTTATCGTCCTCAATCGATGACATATCTATGGCAATCTCTTCTTCGTCAGATTCACTTTCGCTATCTTCCTGAGGCTGATCGGAGCCGCTTGTACCTTGAGATTCTCGGGCTTCTTCCACTCTTCTTTGCGCCACAGATCTTCCTTCTGGAGGTAGTTTTTTGAGCTCCTCAGCAATCATTGCATTCTTTGCTTCAGTTTCCTGGAAAGCATTCAGCATTTCGTCAGGAATATCTATAGCAATTTCTTCCTCTTCAACAGAAGAACCCTTGGATTGCGGCATGTCTGGATTGGGTGTAGCCATCCAAATAGTATACCACAATTAGCTTTTCTTTGCATTCTTTACATCTTCGAAAGCAGGTATCTGGCTGTTAACTCTGCTTTCTTTTCGTTTGTGCCGAGATACCCTGTCCAAGTCAGATAGTAGGGTTCACGGGTTGCAGTATTCGGTCTTATAGCTACAAGATAATACTTTTTCACCATTATCACATTACCTCCCTCTACTACGCTTTCCTCTGCAGAAAAGAAAATAATAGGATTTTTAGTAGCAGCCCCTTCTTTCTTCCAAATGGTATCAATGGGACTTTCTTTCGGCTTAGCACCTGGGTTCTCTTCGTTATGCATTTCTGCCTTGCGATGATCATTCCAAAGGTCTGCAGCCTGTCCTGACTTGCAGGTACTTAGTCGCTTAAATTCTTCAAGGGAAATATTCCTATTTTCTATCAATTCAAGACGAAGAATCTCTTCTTCCGAAAGATGCATCTCTTTGACCCGTTCCGTACCGCTTCCGCCTTTCGCATCCGGATTCGGCGTATTGGCGCTCAAAGAAATGGGATCCGCATGGGCTTTTGCCGTTCCCCAGTCGGAAGCCGTGAGCCATACGAGACCGGCAAGAATGAGTTTGGCAATTTGGCGTGTTCCCCCGCGCAGAAGGCCAACGGAACCCGTGTAGTTTGCCACCTCTTTCCCGTCCGCTTCCGCTTCCTCCCATTCTGCTGCAAACTGCGCCTGGATTTTCCCTTGTGCAATCAGTTCAGCTGCTATGAGTGCCAGTTCTTCCTCCGTTACCTCCGTTTCCACTTCGGATGCTCCGGGGGAAAGGCTCTGCATCTCAAAGGAGCTTTTGTTGTCTTCTGTGTTAAAAGTGCCTTCGGTGAAAGGAACATTTTCTGTGTTCGTCCCTTCTACGATACGACGTATATCCTGCGTGCTCGCCTCCGGCAATGCAGTGACCTCCGAAGAGATTATCTCGGGAGTATTCTCTGGGAGTGTTACGCCATCGCTCAATGTAGTATCATGACTCATAACAAACTTCATAGTGTACGAATGAACCTATTCTAGTCCATTTTTCCTCTTTGACAAGAGGGATTTACATTGTGCATAACAAGCATCTTTTCTTGTGCAAAATGCCTAAAGAGCCCAAGCAGTAGAGTGCAACGGGAAGATGAAAAGCAGAGAATGAAATTTAGACTGCGCAAGAGGAAGTCTGATACCTTTTCCATTTCAGGCTGATACCACATCATTTCTTTTACTTTCTCCTCTTGTGCCTCGTAGCTTTCACTTATGAGAAATATAATATGAAATACATTGAGCTATGAGTAG
>Ga0210057_1000450_pt1 | contig 68153 bp, 76 predicted proteins | sample CryGeyCG2114_010_2_FD_183968 | JGI IMG/M metagenome (GOLD analysis project Ga0210057, IMG submission 183968) | Groundwater microbial communities from aquifer - Crystal Geyser CG10_big_fil_rev_8/21/14_0.10 (SPAdes) (version 2) | ecosystem: Environmental > Aquatic > Deep subsurface > Groundwater ...
TATGACGCCGCAAGGACGTAAGGTTAACCCCTTGCGTATCCACCCCATCAACAAGAACTTGCCCCTCAGTTGGGAAGAAATACGCCGAGATGAGTGAAACCGCTGTGCTCTTCCCTACTCCCGACTCACCAACTAATGCCACAACCTCCCCGGGCTTCACCTCAAAGGAGATATTTTTCAGACCTATCCCTTGTGTTCCCTCATAACTGAAAGATACATGGTCAAAGACTACTTCTCCACGCATGCCAGAGTACGTAACAGCATTTGAGGGAGTATAATTTTCTTCCTCTACTTCAAACACAACGCGCGCCTCTTGTGCAGAGTTAAGTCCATTTTGTAGTGTCTCCCAGCTATGTCCAAGTGAAACAAACGGCCCAAAGAACATCTGCGCATAGCCATTGAGCGCAATAAGATCACCAATTGTAATGGAACCATCTGCAACAAATCTCACAGACAGCGCGAACACCAGGAGTTGCGTAACGAACACTAGTAGCCGCTGGTAAAAGTTTATGCCGCTCCATACATACATGAGCTTCTTCCAGCGTGCGACAAGCTTACCGAAGTAAGTATCCACGATCTTTAATTCTTCATACTCTTCAGCCGCAGCCTGTTTGACGGACTCAACTTGATTCACCACGGCCGCCGAATCTCCCCATGCGTAGTTCCACATACGGAAAACCGAGGCGTCTTGCTGTGCCACCGGGCGTAAAATAAAAAGGAGGATTCCCACATAAGCGGCAACACCAGCCACCAGCACAAGTGCAAGCCCCGTGTGAATGGTCAGCGCAAGTACAAGGCCGACCACAACACTTACAAATTGTGGTGCAAAATTCACTATGTTCCGAAAGCTGTTGGCAATTCGCCAACTGGCCTGGCCAATCTTCGATATCTCCTCACTTATTCTTTCGCGCTTATGGTACGACAGTGGAAGCTTTAGTAAATGTATGAAGCCGTCCGCCTGAATTCCGACATGCAAATCCACATCCACCGAACGTGTCTTGCGATCCATTACCCAGTCAATACCATTAGCAAGCACTTGTATAAGCGCCCACACAGCCAAAAGCGCCATCCACACAAATATTCCGGAGACTACAGCGGGTTGGCCTTGTGACACACCAATGAGTGCGTCAAAGAAACGTCCGGTGATAAACGGAACTGCGCCATTTGCAAGAGCCGAGAACAGGCCAAGAAGCGAGAGTAAAATGATGCTTCCCTTGTGGTGACGCAAGAAATACCAGAGCGCCCGAAACCCCCCTTTCCAGTTCCCCTTCTTATTGCTATTTTCTGATGATGTATTCATGAAGCCCCACCATTGTAACATTCATGCCCTTTATTGACTTTCCAATGCACGAAGCGTATGTTCACAGCAGGCAAGTACAGCAACTTGGAGGCTGAAAATGGATGATGATCGCCCCTACGTCCGACACAAGTACGAACGCGAACGCAAGCCGTGGAGCCCGTGGATTATCGGCATCATGATTGCAATTGTAATCCTGGCGGCATTTCTCGTGGGCGCCGCAAACGCCCAAGAGATGTCAAGGGCTCCGGACGAACTCACCGATGGCTGCAAGGAATATGCCTCACAACTCGGTCGTTCACTGAGACCCGGCGACAAATGCTACAAGCATACAAATGCACGGCATGAGAAATACAAGGAGGTTTTCGCCAAGATGAAATGCCAGTGCCATAACGGCGAATGTCGTGCGACAGTCATGAAATCAGCCACTCCCTCTACAGAAAACCCCTTGGGCGTCCTGCTCAAGATTGAGGGGAAATGGTGTCCGTTGCGAAAGGGAGTTCCTGTCTTGCAAGAAAACATTCCCCCGGAACTTCGGCAAGACGAGGCTCATCTGTGTGCCGAAAAAGGTACAACGGATCCTTGTTCACGACTTAACTGTTCAGTCATTACACTCATGTTCTGATGTTCTGATCTGGACCATTGCGCCGCCTACCGGGCGGCGCTGTCCTTTCCATGCAACTCTTCTTGTTTTATAATCCTCCGCGAGGCCCTATCGTCTAGCGGTTAGGACGCCGCCCTCTCACGGCGGAAACCGGGGTTCGATTCCCCGTAGGGTCATGATTACCAAAAGCTTGCAGCATGCCTGCAGCTTTTTGGTATTCACCGGGTTCCATGCGGGGAATCGAACGACGGAGCCGGTACACAAGACGGGCGATAGCGAGTGCTTGTCGGCGAGTCGGGGCAGGAACCACTTAGCGAGTTTACGAGCTTAGTGAGCTCACGCCGATTTCCCGTAGGGTCACATATCAAAGTAGTAAGTACTATCGCGTCTGCGCTCGGACTGAATGAAAACCAACTTTCATTCTGCTCCTCACTTGCCGCGATAGTACTTACTACCCCCAATTCTCCCTAAAACAGCAGACCCTTGCACTCGTGTAAGGGTCTAGGAAAACAGTTTTTCTCCGCGCTTTTCCACCGGATAGTAAATCTCCAGCAGATGGCGCTCTTTGGAATGTTTAAAGTGGGCCTGCGCATCCCAAAGGGATGGAAAATAGCACAGTACCGCGCGCGGTTTCGGAAAACTCATACCCGCCAAAGTCGTACCGGCAGTACCACCCCTTGCCCGGATGCCATATAGCATATTTCATTGCCTTTCCCGCCTGCTTGCTGATTGCTTAAAGGACTATACAGGATAACTTATCTCAGACAACACCCCCTCCCCCTGAGCCATTCCCACATCGCCTGCATATATACCCCACCATACACATACTCCAAAGTTCTTAAGAACTTTGGTAGACACAACTCATTTCCATGTTGTGATCTGACAATCTGATACAGGTACAATTTCCCTTTTTATCTTGAGCTTACCAAAACGCCAATGTTACCGTTATTCGGCACCGACCCATACGTAGCGCAAAAAAATTCCTGTGATAACAAAGAGAAGCAGTGCTGTTTCTATATTTACCCCAGCCCTCATTAAAACAAAGGCCGTGGGAACAATAATGGACAAGATAATAAGGGTCCCGATTGCCTTACCGCGGGGGCCTACGTGCGAACCTGTCATGCGAAGCAACCTTTTGCGTGCCGGGATAACGTTATCGACAATCAGAAGAAACAACGCTATACCTGCCGCAACTACCACAAAGAAAATGAAAGCGAATTCGTGTGCAAAGGCCTCCCGTAGTGCGAAGTTTACTGCCGTCAGATAATCAACAGATTCCCGCATTTCTGCGAATATACTGCTGAATGCTCCTATGTATACAAAGAGTGCCACTATTACGGATGGAGTTACAAACCAAATTGCACCTCTCCATCCACCGATCTTTCGCAACCCGCGCTTCAGTGCTTTACCCGCGGGCTCATTATGGGGATATTTCTCTAATCCTTTCATAGCTTGCCGTGCTCAATATTGTACCTTACTAGCATGCATCGCTACGAGGACCCATGCCGAGAAAACTCAATGATGAAATCGGTAAACTCACGCCCATATGGTGTCAGCGAGTGCTGCATTTCGTGTCCTTGGTACTTTTTCTCAACAAGTCCTGCAAGAGACAAGCGGCGAACATGCTCCGCGATTGTTTTCATGTTCCCGTCTACCCGCTCGGTGATCTGAACGAGTGACAGGCCGGGCTCTTCAGCGACAAGCAAGAGAATCTCTATCCGCCAATGGTTTGCCACACCCTTGAAGTGCCGCTCCAGCTTTCGCGCGCTTTTTCCTCGCCTCTTCCAAGCTTCTCTCCCCTTTTCCACCATATATACATACTCTCAAGTTCTTAAGAACTTTGGTAGACAGAGGTGTGGATATGTGGTGTTGAGCTTCGTAGTGCACTTGGTGATGAATAATCTTTCTTGCGTGCAAGCGGTGTATATACTAGGCACTATGGAACTATGGCTTTCAAAAGCACTCGTTGCGATGGTTGCTATCGTGCCAGCGTTTCTCGCCATCCCATTTTTCCGGGCTAATTATGGCGTTGACCCACTTGTTTTTCTTCTCTGGTACTTCGCGGGTACTACTGTGAGTATCGCATTATTTTTCCTTGCCAGCGGCCGAGGACAAGTACTCATATCTGACGGCTGGATTGTCCTCATAATTATTGCTATTGGTCTTACCTTTGGTGCGCTTGCAAATGGTTTGTTGTTTCAGTCGGTGGGCATTGCGCCGAACCCAGGCCTACCTCCGGTCATATATGAATCTGCAAGCATGCTTGTCTTTGTGTTCTCAGTGCTTCTTGCTCGTCTCTTTCCGGAATTTTTTACTATGCCCATCAGCGACCTCGGCCGCTTTATTGGACTCATTATTACCGTCATCGGACTCTACTTCGTAGCAGGCGGTCTTGAGCATCTCAAGTCACTTTTTTCATAATGAAAAGAAAAGCCCCTGCGCTGAGCGCAGGGGCAAAAAGATCATACTTTCACACCTTGATCATCGGCAAGCCGACGAAAGGTCGGAGACAAGCGATATAGTTCGTCAAAAGTGCTTGCTTCTGCTTCAATTTGAGCCTCGCCTTCTCCCACTTCTTCAAGTGGTCGAAGGACAAGAAACTTGTTGCACACATCGCGAACTGTACTTAAACGATGCGCCACAATCAACGCTCCAACATGTTCCGTGAGAACATTCTGGAGTCCATCTTGCACCAAGCGCTCAGTGCTTGAATCAAGCGAGGATGTCGCCTCATCGATGATCATAAAGAGCGGTTGTTTGATAACCGCCGCTCCGATCAGCAATCGTTGCGCTTCCCCACCAGAGAGTTTCATGCCGTCCTTGCCGACCACAGTATCGAGTCCGTGTGTAAGCCGGCTGCCGAAGTCAATCTGCAGCAAGCGCATTGTGTTCCAGATCTCAGCGTCGGTTATGTACCGCTTCCTCTCTTCAGGCAAGCCAAACAGCAGATTGTATCGCACAGTCCCATCAAAGACCTGTGGATGCTGTGCGATGTACCCAACATGCTGCATCCATGAGTCAAGGCGAACATTAACAAGCCGATTGCCATTCACCCAGATTTTACCCGCCGTTGGATCCATGTAGCGCAGAAGTAGCTTCATAACGGAAGTCTTCCCTGCACCACTTGGTCCCAAAAGGGCAACTTTTTCACCTGGATGAATTGCAAACGAGACATTACGCAGCACTTCGTGCCCTGACGGGTATGAGAGGTTCACATTCTCAAACCGCACTGAGATTGGCTTGTTATGTAGCAACTCCTCGCCTTCATGCGAATGAAATGCCACAGACATGGTTAGTGCAGTGCGCAGTGACTCGATGTATGGAACCTGCTCGCCAAGACGGCGCTCAGTGTGCCCAATTTGCCACAGATTTTGGCTAATATCCGTGGTCCACACATAAAGTGGGATTAGCATCGCCGATGCTTCTGCCTGCCCGGTCAGCACAAGATGTACACCATACGCAATAATGACCACTCGCACTGCAAGCGCGAGCAAATCCCGAATCGCTGATTGGTTGATGAAAAACTGTGCCCAAAAGCGCCAGTCACGCATCAATGTACCAGCCAGCCATTCCTTGAGTCGATCTGCCTCCGGAACAGACTTCCCGCTTGTTTTCACACGAGCAACCTTTTCCCATCGCTCCACTACTTGCCGATTCTGGGCACGAAATTGTGCCTCAATTGGCGTCGTCTCTACCAGAACATGATAGTTCAGATACAGAGACCACACGACATACACTGCCAGCAGGACGAGGCCAATAAACCCCACGACACTGCTTGCCACCCACAGAAAGGCAAACGCGAGAACAAGGCGAATAATCGGTGCTCCAGCCTCGAAAAGCAAAATGTGCTGTATCGTCTCAATTCGTGACTGTGATTTCTCTATGTTAGAGAACGCCAGTGTCGACCCTTCCTCTAAATGTTGCCCAAGTGTCTTTTCGTGGAACAATGCATTGATTCGCGATCGGACCTGCAGAATGTTCCTATTCCACGCCCATTCACGGACTTGTGCCTGGACGTATGACAGCGCTTGCTGTACCAGAATGAGCACAAGCAGTACACCTGCTGTCAGGTACACCGCTTGTTTATTCCGTCCTGTGCTTGCCTCTACAAGCCATGCAAACGCTAGCGGCTGGAGCACTATAATAAACTGCATCACCGCCAGAATGATGAACATTCTTTTTGACCAACGGCGTCCTTCTGGGCTAATCAACTCGTTCCATACCCATTTAAACGTACCGAACGACGATCGCATTGCCTGCACATAGTCTGAGAACTTCTGTACATGCCACTGTGCCTCTTTGGCCATTTCCCTCTCCTCTTTCCTATCTTCCTCTATCAAAGAACACACCCTGCGAGCGCAGGGTGTGTTGAGTACTTAAATTATGGAAATGTTACGTAACCATCACACACTGCTCTCGTATATCTACGCCAACGCCAAAGGCACTAATCTGCTTTGCGGAAAGCGCCCACGGGCGAATAACCGCTGCCACTGGAGCGGTAATTGGTGAAATGTATGTGGTAAATGTTTTCATGGTTATATGAAAGCCCATTTTCGGGCAAATGCATAATAACACAGAGTAAAACAGTGTCAAATTCTGATTCTTCCGCATCACGCAGTGACGACGTGGTCAGATACTACCGCACCTGCCAGGCTTCGTCTTGGCGCACAAGGAGATCTTTTGCCTGTGAAGGATCGGCCATAAGTGCTTTTGTGGCACGCTCCATGCGCATACTTTGTGAACCCTTTACGAGTACGACATCTCCTTTTTGAAGAGATTGGGCCATGTCCTCCCCCGCTTTTTGCGATTCCCCCTTTGCATATCGACGTATTCGCTCTTCCGGAAAACCTTCCGCAATTGCAGCTTGTGCAATGGCACTTGCGCGAATACCCACAACAACAAGCATGTCCACTGCTTTCGCGGCCTGCACGCCAACATCTTTGTGTGCTTCCGCAGTCAAGCGTCCAAGCTCTAGCATGTCGGCAAGAAGGGCTATTTTGCGTCCTTCAGCTTTGACTTCCTTGAGCGCGCTTAACGCCGAAGAGGCGGCCGCAGGCGATGCATTATAGGTGTCGTCAAGTATGATGCTCCTGTTTTTGCCTTCAATAATGCGCATCCTGCCCGGAGGTGGGATGTGCGATTGGAGCGCTTCAGCTATTGCAATCATGTCTAGTCCCACCGTCCTGCCTACCGCAAACGCGGCAAGTATAGAGTACACATGCGCGCGCCCCAAACCTCCCCTTATTTCAATGGGAACAGACGCGCCTTCCTCCTCAACGCGAAAGCTCATGCCTGACGGTCGGCTTTTCTCGTATATGATGCCTTCATCCGCCGCACGAACATCATTCTTACTGCCGAATCCGTACCTTAACAATTTCCCCTTGAAACCCCCGCGCATCAAAAGAGCCCTGTCATCGTCTCCGTTTACTACAAGCACTGCGCCTTCCTTTGCGTGACGCGCCAATTCCTGCTTCTCACGCGCAACATCTTCGGCCGAGTGGAAAAATTCCACATGCACCGGTGTATCTGGCACTCCTGTTATGACGGCAACATCGGGACGCAACCACTTCGCTGTTCTGCTTATATCCCCGGGCCTGTCGGCGCCGACCTCAAGTATAAGCCAGTCCGGATACTCCGCACGGGCAATGATAAGGCGCGCCCCGGCGAATATATTTCCCAGCCATTGGAGAGGGTTGTTCCAGCCGCTCTCCCTATTCAAAATCGCAAGTGGAACACCGAATTCGCTATTGAAGCTCTTCTCGCTTTTGCGAGAGCTCTTCGCGCCCTTCAGAGCGGCATATATTGCATCCTTTGCTGAAGTTTTCCCGACACTGCCGGTTACGGCTATAATTTTGGGGTTATACTTCCGCAATATGATCCGTGCCTCAAGCGTTAGTATAAATACAATAAATGCTTTAAGAATATTTCTCATGCGTTAAGCATTCAGCGGTCAGGCGGAATGTCATAAGTATTTATAATGAATTGGGCAAGGTCGTCAAATGGGCGTGACAGCGTCTGTGATGCATAGCTTACGCCCTGCGGCTCCAGGACGTACAAGAAGATTATAAAACGCGCATCGTACGCCGGAAAATATCCGAAAAAAGAATGGAAAATGCGGTCATCGTAATATCCGTCGCCGTCTTGCCGTGCGATTTGTGCCGTGCCGGTTTTTGCCGCAAGAGAGTGCCTGTCTTTCTTAAGTACACCGCCCAAGAGCGCCTCGTCGTAGACCCTGACCAGCATGCGCGTTATTGTCTCGGATGTTTCCGGGCTTATAACGCGGCGCGATTGCCTTTGCCACGGCTCGTTTACCAGTCCGCTTTGGTACCGCACCTTTTCAACCACATGCGGATTAACAAGTTCACCTCCGTTTGCAAGAGCGGCAAGAGCGCGCGTCATCGCTATGGGTGTTGTAGCTATTCCCTGTCCAAAGGAAGCCGATGCATAGTCAAGATCAATTCCGCTGTCAAGCGCTTGTATAAGACCCTTCGCTTCGTTCGGCAGGTCAACCTGCGTCCTCTCGCCAAGCCCGAAAGCCTTCACGTATCTTGCAAAAGCCTCTTTTCCCATCTCGTCCACGATAAACACCGCCCCGGTGTTCAGTGATTGATTAAGCACTTCCTGCATGTTGACCCTGCCGCGCGCCTTGCCGTCGAAATTTGATATTCTCTGTCCGCTCTTTTCAACAGAACCAAGGTCCCGATAGGTCGTCTCCGGGGTGATAGCCCCGCTGTCCAGTCCCGCCGCAACCGTTAGCGGCTTCATTATGGAGCCCATTTCAAAGACGCTCTCAACAAGAGAATTCGCGAACACCGACGTACCCTTTTCCTCATTGAACGTATTCGGGTTGAAGGTTGGCCGTACCGCCATTGCGATAATCGCTCCCGTTTGGGGGTCCATAACGATTCCGCCTATTTGTTTTCCGGAATAATCACTCTCCACTCCTGCAAGCACGGACTCCAGCTTCTGTTGAACTGACGGTTCAATTGAGGTTACCAGATCGCCTTGCCCGTTCGGACTGCCATTTGCGGCAAACGAGCGTATGTTGGCGAATATCTCGGCGAAAAAATTCACATACAGAGACGACTCATCCAGCGCCAAGGTGCTCTCCCATTGCCTCTCAAGGCCATATTGGCCGCGCCTTGCATTTCCCTCAAAACCAACAAAACCTAAAACATGCGCCGCCTGGCTGTCGGCCGGATAAATTCTCCAACGCTCGCTTGCAAGCACGATTTCTTCCCGATTGAGTTTTGCTATCGCATTTGCCGTATCTTTGTCTACTCTGAACGCAACTTCCTCGTACGGGTCATCTTTTTTGGCGGCGCTTGCGAAGAACCGCTCCTTATCGATTTCCAATATTCCCGACAGAAGAGTGAACAATTCGTCAGCGTCTTCGATTCTGTCCGGCTTTATTGCAACTCGAAAGCCGGAATCCATAGTCGCCGCGTAGGACTCCCTGCCATCTTTTGTAGTGAAGAAAATATCTCCGCGATCCTCTCCAGATAACGCGGGGGAGACATACTGATTCTCCGCCCTGTTCCTGTACGATTCCGCGTTCACAACCTGGACAATATATAGTCTCAACAACAAAAAGACCGCCACAATAGCAAAAGCGACTATGATAATGCGGCTTCTTAAGATAAAGCTAGATCTCATTGCCCGCCGGAGTGAGGGCCCCCAGGCGGGCCGCACGCTCTACAAATCTTTTGCTCTCAAGCGGGACAAGGCCGAAGCTGATTGGGTCCTCGTTCGCGATTAATTCAGCGCGTTTGAAGTATTTCTCTTCAAGTTCGGCAACCGCGCTTGCTTTTGCCCCCGCTTCCACTAAAGCATCCTTGCGCTCAATTATGTTAATTATGGAAACGGCGACAAAATACATGTAAAGTGCCGCTCCAAATATGAGCAAAGCGGCGAGCGTGCCACGCAATGCCCTTTCTGCGGGATGTTCAGCTGTCAATATGGAAATCTGCAATAATCGTGCTTTCATGATTCTGTTTCGTATTTTCTAAATATGCGCATCTTGGCGCTTCGCGCGCGCGGGTTTTGCGCTACTTCCGCCTCGGTTGGTGTGATTGGTTTTTTACTTCTCGTCCCCTTGCCCTCTTTCTCCCACTGCCTGAACATGCGCTTTACCAATCGGTCCTCACCACTGTGGAATGCAATGACCGCTACAGTGCCTCCAGATGCAAGCAATTCCACAGTAGCCTCAAGTGCCTCAGTAAGCGCACCCATCTCGTCATTGACCGCGATGCGTAGTGCCTGGAATGTCTTGGTCGCGGGGTGTATGCGGGCGCGGCGATACCGAGCGGGCACTGCTCTGGCGACAATGTCGGCAAGCTGTTTCGTTGTCTTAATCGGCTCACCCTCACGTGCCTCCACAATGGCGCGCGCAATTCTTCGCGAGAAACGCTCGTCGCCCCATCCGTACAGCACATCTGCGATATTCTCCTCGCCCCACATATTGACTATTACCTCGGCAGTGAGTGCTCCCGGGCCTCTGGGATGCTCATACGTCATTGCAAGCGGCTCATCCTTCTGGAATGAGAACCCCCTTCCCCCTTCAAGCTGATAGACGCTCCACCCGAGGTCAAAGAGTGCGCGGTCGAGGTACTCAATACCGCGTGATGCAAGTTCCGAGCGTAAGGTGCGGAAATTTCCCCGGATGAAGTGCGTACGCGCATGTACATCAGCAAGCGCTTTCTCGGCACGCGCAATCGCATCAGCATCAGCATCAAACCCGATGAATACACCGGATGTGCCGAGGCGCTCAGCAAGCGCTTTCGCGTGCCCCGCACCGCCTAATGTCGCATCAAGGACGACATGGTCAGGTTGAGGAGCAAGCTCCTCCACCACCTCATGTAAAAGAACGCTTCGGTGTCTATCGGTAGATGACACCGGGTTGCTGGAGGATTGTGTGCGTCGCGTGCGCATGACGTATGCAAACCCCCCAGCAGCCCGAGGCCACCACTACAGCACCCCGATATCTCCCAGCTTCTCGGCAAGAGCATCGGCCTGCTTCTCAATTCGCTCTTTGTATGACTTCCATCGCGCCGCATCCCAAACTTCAACCCTGTCTGAGACTCCCGCAAACACCACCGTCTTCTTTAGACCTGCGAACTCCTTGTGATGATCCGGAATGAGAATGCGTCCCGACTTGTCGGCTTGTACTTCTACAGCCCCAGAGAGCAAGAAGCGATTGAACCCGCGGGTGTCAGCTTGTGCAAATGAAAGTTCCTGCAGTCGCCCAGCAATTTTTTTCCATGCCGGAAGCGGAAACATGAACAGACAATTGTCCAACCCGCGGGTTACCACCATGCGATTTCCCAGTTCGGTCTTGAACGACCGCGGGAGCATGATGCGCTTCTTCTCATCCAGCGTGTGCTCGTACTCGCCAATAAACATACGAAAAACTAAAACTGGTAATTCCCACTTTCTCCCACTACCTACCGATTATACACCACCTTTTCCCACCACATATGCATACTTATCCACACCGGCATGAAGCCCTGATGAACGATGCGTGGCATACCTGCCTGCAGTCAAGGCAGGAGCAGGCATCTCAGGCCGACCTGCCGGCAGGCAGGGATGCCCTAAAACAGCCGAGATATCAGGATATCTCGGCTCTTTCTCGGTATATCAAGGGCTCCCCTTGATATAGAAAAAGCCCGGCAAAAGCCGGTTTTTGTAGAAACTATATGCTCAGCGGCGCTCTATTTGAGATACGTTCGCGCTTTGGCCACAACCTCATCCAAGGTGAGAGATACCTTCACTATAAATTCCTCCGCGCCGAGCTTCGTTCCTTTTTCTATGTCTTCATCTTGCCCGAAGTTTGAGAGAATGACGACAGGAATGTGCTTTGTTTTTTCGTCCGTTTTTGCCTTTTCAAGGACTTCAAAGCCGTCTATGCCCGGAAGACGGATATCAAGCAGAATGAGTTTGATGTCCGAGTCTGACTGCAGTGCCTCAAGCGCGCGCTCGCCCGTCGGTACATGAAGCATTGAAATCTGCTCTTCGGTAAAGCGCCGTGCCAGTAAATCCGAGAGAAGCGGATCATCCTCTACTATCAAAACCTTGCCTGTTGCAATTGGCGCCTTCGGCGTTTCTGTTGCCTCCTCTACCATACCTACAAATATGGCATGTCGGTGTATTTTGCGCAATAGCCCGGAGTGTGTATCCCCAAAAAGAAAAAGGCGCCGGATGTGAATCCAGCGCCCGTGGGTCGGACTAGAGTCCGAGTTTTTGCTTCCATCTTTCCGCGACCGCCCTCGCTTTCTTTTGGGCGTGCCCGGTGTAGGAAGATGGATTCGAGAGAATCTCCCGTTGATACGGAGTCATCTTCTCGAGACAGTCCTTCATCTCCGCATCGCCGACCACGACTTCTTCCAGTGGTCGCGACTCGCGACTCGCTTGGAGCGTGAGTGTTCGCACCTTCTCGTGTGCGTCGGGATGTCCCTGCGCGGCGAGAATGATGTAGAGCGGCTCTGCAACAACCAAACCTTCTGACAGCCGCAGGTTGCGCTCCAAGTTGGCGTGATCAACAGCGAGCTTCTTCATCGTGCGAGTAAGTCGCTTCGCAGTCGAAACCACATAAGCGACAACCTCGCCATAAGTCCGCGCGGACGCAGAGTTGGTAAGATCACGTTGATGTTCGCTGATTTGATCCATGAACACCGTCACGATTCGCGGCGCGACAATCTTCCAACAGCTCTTGGCGTTTTCGAAGTTGATGGGATTGCGCTTCTGCGGCATGGTTGAGGAACCAACCTGCGCCGCCTCAAACTCTTCTCCCACCTCTCCGATTTCCGTTCGCTGGAGATTCCGCATGTCGTCGGAGAGGTTGGCGAGAACGCCTGCCGCGATCGTGATTTCGCAGAAAAGGCGTGTCAGCGCCTCCGGCGGTACGATTTGCGTCGAGTGTTCCGCGGGAGTCAATCCGAGTTCGGCTAGCACTTCCGCTTCGAAACCCTCGGGATCTTCAAAGAACAGCGAGGAAGCATTGTACGCTCCGACTGCTCCCGAAAACTTTCCGGGGAGTTCGGCGGCGAGTGCCTTCAGTGCTTCGATGGAGGCACCAAGGCGACTCACGTATCCGGCGAGCGCGAAACCGAACGTAATCGGTACGGCATGCTGACCGTGCGTCCTGCCCACCTGCACCGTCTCCGCTTCACGGAGCGCGGTGGTAATGAGCACTCCTTCCAACTTCACGAGAGAAGGAACGAGCACGTTCTGTACCGCGTCCTTGTAGCGAGCGGCGTTCGCCGGATCAACGATGTCAAACGAAGTCGCTGTCATGTGGACGTACGGCTTCGTGCGCTCACTGACTTTGGCGCGGACGCAATTCACGAGCGCGCGAACGTCATGCCGAATTCGATTTTCCTCCTCGTACACTTCCGCGGTTGTTACTTGACCGCACGCCGCCTCAACTTCTTGGACGGCATCTTCGGGACAAATCCTGCGGCGATGGAGCACTCTCACGAGCGCAAGCTCCACGAGGAGCTTGTAACGGGTAAACCCGTTCTCGGAGAGATACTTCGCCACTTCTTCATCCCAGTACCGGTAATCAACCGGCGAGAGACTGTCGAACTGGTCGCGTTTCATGTTTCCTCCTGTTTTGAAGGCGCTTGTTTATGGTCTCCCAAAACGAAAAAACTGGGATGTCGCCAGTTATAATCTATCAGTTTTTCAATTGTTTGCCAATTTTATGAGGCTAAGCCCCGTTAGAAGCCCGCTTCTAACGGAGCGAAGCGTGCGGGGCGGATTGAACCCAAAAAGTGCGCCACTGGAGTGCCTCGCGCTATTGCATCATTGCCCTGAATTTCATAAAAACCTCATCTGGCATTCACTCCTAATTAGTATACTATAAAAGTATGGGTAAGCCGCGACAACGCTTAGAGCCCGAGTTGGCGGATGCAATTGTTGATACTCTGCGCGAGTCAATAGTGATATTGGATAACGATATGCGTGTTGTCGTCGGAAATAGTACTTTTTACGATAAATTTGATGTTAAACACAAAGAGATACAAGGAAAGAAATTTTCACAATTAGGAAGTGGTGAGTGGAATATACCCGCCCTTACTTCACTCCTTGCACAAATCATTCCAGAGAAGACTAAAGTTGAGGGCTATGAAGTTGTGCACACATTTGAGAAGATTGGCATGCGCGTAATGGTTTTAAATGCACGTTCAATAGAGTCAAGTGCCAATGGGCGCATATATATTTCAATAACTGATATAACAGAGGAGCGTAAAGAAAAGCGGGAGAAAGAAGACTTAATGGCCCAGAAAGACACGCTTCTCAAAGAGATGCGCCATCGTATTGCGAATAGCCTTCAGCTAATCGCAAGTATAATTTTGCTGAAAGCCGAAAGCGTAAAGTCCGCGGAAAGTAAGGAGCATTTAGAGGACGCGCACGACAGGATTCTATCTATTGCAACTGTCCAACGTAACCTTGACCCGACCGGCGAAGGTTCCGTCGTACCGGTATTGGAGTACCTGCGGACTCTTTGTAAGAGCTTAGCCGAATCTATGATAGGGGGTCGCAAACTGATAACGATTAAAGTAACGGGAGGAGACGGATCAGTTACTCCTGATGAGGCCATAAGTTTAGGTCTCATTACGGCGGAATTGGTTATGAACGCATTGAAGCATGCTTTCCCGGATGGTGAGGGCCAGATAACGGTCACCTATGAGTCAAAGGAGGAGGAATGGAAGCTCAGTGTCGGAGACGATGGTATTGGTCTTCCTGCAACTCCAAAGCAAGAAGAAGGACTCGGGACGAACATAGTTGAGTCGCTGGCAGTCCAGTTAAACGCAGACATTCAAAGGATTAGCACGGAACGCGGCACTGTCGTGTCGGTCTCTCACCCAGGCAAAACCGCAACCTCTGAGAGCAAATCTACTCGCTAAAAAGCAGTCCCTGCCTCCCAATATATGTAATATTGTGGACCCGACGAGAATCGAACTCGTGCCTCTGCAATGCGAATGCAGTGTTGTACCACTTAACTACGGGCCCGTGTTTTATTGATATACAAAAATATAGCATTTTCCATCTGTGGCAAAAAAGAATAGCGCGGCCGCAAAAGGCGGCCGCGCCGGAACGTCGTCACGCAACTTCCTCGCGCAGAGAGATAGCCGCTTCCGCAGGATTCTCTGCCCACATGATTGGTCTGCCAACGACGAGATAGTCTGCACCATTGTTGCGCGTCGCACGAGGCGTCGCCACACGTTTTTGGTCACTCTTCGCGCTACCGGCAGCGCGAATTCCCGGCGTCACCAGAGTCATGTCAGGATACTTCCCGCGAAGCTTCTTGACTTCCTCGGGCGAACAGACAAGCCCGTGCACCCCTGCGCGATGAGCCAGCTCTGCAATCTTTAGCACCTGTTCCATCGGACGGCGAGAGTACACTTCCTCGCACATCTTTTGATCAATGGAGGTGAGTACCATAATTGCAAGGACTTTCGTGTTGGAACCACGCAAAGTGCCCACAGCCGCCTTCATCATTTCCTCGCTGCCCGAGCCGTGAACCGTAACTGCCCACGGCTCATATTTCCTGAGGCGCCCGCAGTGATTGGCGACTGTGTTGGGGATGTCATGGAACTTGTAGTCGACCATAACACGCCCATATACCGAAAGATTCGGAAGTAGTTGGTCAGCTCCCTGCGCTGTCAGAAGGTCGTTAACCTTCAGGATGCAGCCAGTGGTACGGAGCTCATCAATGACCGGGAGGATTTCCTCCCAGCTCTTGCCGTCAAGCGCCACGATAAGAGGATTCGTTTCCTCCACTTCAGGCGCACAGCGCTCCATAAGTCCGCGTCCGATTAGGAAACGGCGGACATCATGAAGTGTCATGCCGGCCCACACGGGCAGATGCACTCCATTTTTGGGAAGGTGCTGTCTCCAGCCCTGCTGGCGATCCACGAGAACCACCAGTGCTTCAACGATAAGGCCACGCTGAGCGCAAGTCAGGGACGGACCAATCTTGGAGTCGCCGTCCGTGATCACATCGTCCATAATGGCGACGCGATCTCCGTATCGCACATCGCCGATGATCTTGGTATCCGAAACGCGGCCCTCCTTGGCAGCTGAGCGAATCGTCAGATACGGCACGTTGGTCGTGATTGACAGCGGACCCGCGAAGCATGAGACCGAATCGGGAACTTCCACGAACCTGTCCACGCCGAGTTTCTTGAGCGGTCCTATATAAGTCTGCGCAAGAAAGTCATTCGCGGCGGCATAGTTGCGCGCATTACGCAGCGTGATGTAAATGTCCGTTTTGCCACCACTTTTAAGCGGCAGCCGTCGCTTATTGTCCCACTTGATGAGTCCGAAGCGGAGCAACTGCTCAATGGCGTGCTCCTGCTCGTACGGGAACAGCCACGGGGTGTTGTAATTAATGTTCATCTTTGCCCTCCATGGGCTTTCTTTAGACTTCGACAACAGTACGGTATTTTGCCCTACCGGGCAACCCGCCTCAATTTCCAGAGTGAAAAGCTTGAATTGAGAAAGATATAAAAAATTGGATGCTATTCGGGATGCCGAGAATCGAACTCGGACCGCACGCACCTATGCCCAGCACCACTTTGTCGGGGTACCCGGAATCGAACCGAGGTCTCACGCACCCGAAGCGTGTATACTCCCACTGTACGATACCCCGACAAAATGGTGCTGTGGCGAAGCGTGTATACTCCCACTGTACTACAGTTCAAGCCAAGGAGCAGAATATCCATGCCTGCATGAGGATTCTCCCCGAGGCGAAGAACTGCAAGCTTCGCTTACATCCCGACCAGAAAGCCCGCTGGTTCGCCCATGATGCAAAGTGTGCAAGACACACTCGCATCTTCGAACAATCCTATAACGTTTTCTTCTATATCCAAAATATCCCCAGTTACAACGACTCCGGAGAAGCGTACACAAGCGAGCTCATGACTGTGTCAAGCGCAATTGTGGCCACGCCCGTTACCGTGTCTGCTCCGCCGTAGTATTGATAGATCATGCCGTCGCGCTCTACGCTCCCGCACGGAAATACAACGTCGGGAATTATGCCGTCTTTCTCATACGTGGTTTCCGGCTCCAGTATGGGGTCCGCGCTTCTTGCCAATACACGAGACGGATCGTTCAAATCAAGGAGGGCTATTCCCACCCTGTAGCGGTGGTGTACCGGAGACACTCCGTGATAAAACAAAAGCCATCCTTCCGCGGTTTCAATGGGTGGCCCCGCAATGCCAACCTTCACGCTGTCCCACATCCCCCGCCTTGGCTCCAAAACTACGGTACACGAGTTCGCTTTCTCCTTCTCAAAATCCAGAACATCCAAATAGTCAAGGCATATGTTAATCCCTCCCACGCGATGAAGAAGAACGTACTTGCCGTTCACCTTTCTGGGCAAAAGGCACGCGTCTTTGTTATCTATGTTTGACTCCGACACAAGCGCCGGCTCGCTCCAATTCCACACTCTGGCAAGGAAATCGTCAACGCTAATCCACGCCGCCGCAGGCCTCGCGGGCCCTATCGCATCAAATGCGGTGTATAACATGTATATCCGGTCGCCTATTCTGGTTAAGCGAGGATCCTCGCACCCCGAGTTTCCGGGCCTTTTCTTATTCTCGAAATCGCTTCGGGGAGTGTATATAGGTTCAGGCAATTTTTCATCAACCGATACACCGTCGCGCGAGAGTGCCAACCCCATTACAGACGTGTCGTCATGCCCCATTGCCCTGTAGACAACATGTACAACACCATCCACGTCAATTGCCGCCGGATTGAAAGTCGCCTTCGCCTCCCATTCATGTTTCGGGTCGGGAGTTATAATAGGTCCGTTCCCCTGACGCATAAGGCGGCGTTTGGACGACGTGCCGGGATACATGGTTTCCACAAGATCGTTTAAGTTAACTTGTGCTATACAGCAGGTCGTATCCGCCGCGCCATAATATATCTCCAGTGTCTCCCCACTGACCCTCGCCCCGCTCGGAAATACTACATCAGAAACCTGCCCCATGCGTTCATACTGCATCTCCGGCGAGAGAAAGGGGCCTTTCGTCTTGCAAATTATTTTGCGCGGATTGTGGAGGTCCAGAAGCATGGCTTCCGTGCCGTATACCCATTCAAGCTGTCCTTCTTTTTGCGGATGATGTTCTATGTGGGCATATATAACTAGCCAGCCGTATGGGGTCTTTATGGGAGTCGCCCCGACCTCAACCTGGTCCTGCGAAACCCTGCGAGGATTAATGCGACTGTCTTCAACGCTCTCATACCAATTCTTCCAATATTCCTCGCTCACAAGGTCGTCAGGGTTGTCAAATTGCGCAATGGCCATTTTTGACTCACCTTTGTGCGCGTCCGCCGTTAAGATTGCGGTCATTTTCCCGTCTATCGGTTCCGGGAATAATGTCATCGCCTTTGAGTTAAAAGGAGTTACGAGCGCCTTTGAATCAATAGACTTGAAGTCGCGGGTCTTTGCAACTGCGGTCCTTATCCCATCCGGAGTAAACGGATACTCCGACAGGGCCGTGTAGAAAATGTAAAACCAGTCCCCGTACTTCACCACGCGCGGGTCCTCGCATCCGTATTTCTCCCATTCATGCTCAGGGATTATCAACTGCCGCCTTCCGGAAAAATGCACGCCATCCTCGGAATATGCGTATCCTATTGTTGACGGATGCTCCGGACCTTTCTTTAGCGGGTCTTGCTTTGCCATCGCACGATATACGGCATGGACTTTCCCGTCCATATCCACCGGGCACCAGTTAAAAACAGCCCAGCCCTCCCACTGGTTTTCGGAGCTCGGGATGAGAAGAGGATTGTGTTTATGGCGGCGGACAACGAACATAAAATCGTGCGAGTTTTAATATTACCACGCTATGTGTGCGACCTTGACCTCCATGTCTGCAGGAGTATTGTTCTTCACATATTCCACAAGACCGGTAAGCGGTGCGCTGGCGGCGCAAGCATAGGTATCGGCTCCTCCGTAATAAATGAAAACTGTTCCGTCTTTTATTACCGCGCCGCAAGGATAGGCGATGTTTGGCACCAGCCCTTCCCTCTCGTACCACTTTCTTGGGGATAGAATCGGCCGCACCGAGCGATACAAAACTCGCGAGGGGTCTTCCCCGTCAAGTATCATGGCGCCTATCTTGTATCCGTCATGCGTCTGCTGGGACACTCCCGTGTATATGAGGAGCCATCCCTCGTCAATTTTGAGAGGCGGAGGGCCTACTGCCACTTTTCCCGAATCCCAGTAGCTCGGCCTGATTGAAATGCGCGACCTTGGCTCTAGCCACCTGTCCGGATGCTCAAACTCCGACAAATCAAGGTGCTCCGTATAATCAATGCATATGTCAGGCCAAATCCTGTGAAAGATCGCATACCTGTCGCCCACCTTCTCAGGCGCAAGAGCCGCGTTTTTCCCTCCCATGCCCCACCTCATAGGCGGAGGCGTCAACAGCACTCTCTTGCTCCATTTCCCGAAGCGCTTGTTTTTGAAGTCGGCAACACTTATAGAAACTCCAGCCGTCCGCGCCTGGTCGTACCCGTTGAACGCGGCATAAAACATATGCACCTTGTCCTCCAACAAAGTCGCCCTTGGGTCCTCCGAGCCGTCCACGCCGAAAGAGGCCGGACTGCGGTAATCGGGCGTTTTGCGTTCATACGGTATGCCTATGCCTTCCTCGGGCGTCTCTGGAACATAAGCCGGAACTTCGCTTCTCTCAAACTCAAGCCCGTCTTTGGACACCGCGTGCCCGACTACCGAGCGCCCGTTCCTCCCCAGCGCCCTGTAGAGCAGGTGGACTTCGCCGTCTATCATTACGGCCGCCGGATTGAAAGTAGCCAGCGATTCCCATTCCACTTCCGCTCTGGCAGAAACTACCGGATTCCTCTCGTATCTCGACACGGGATTGCCGCTCTCGTCCTCCACAAGATCCGCAAACGGGTGGTGTATCGCAAGCTGGCACACTCTGCCGCAACAATCAAACAAAATCCGTATCTCGTTTTCCTTTTCCATCGCACCGAGGGGCCGCAGGCAATCTATCTCGTGCGGCTCAATGGCAAACGACGACAGCGGTACCTCCGACCTCCACTTCTCATTCCATCCGCCGTCTGTATCAAACAGTGCTCCTCCTATTTGTACATCAACCTGTCCCCGGGGAATCGCGGTGGCCTTGTAAAGAACCAGCAACCCCCGCTCCGTCCTAAATGCCCCTATAGCTTCCACGCCGTCATTGTCAAAAAACCACTCTCCCCTGTTTGGATCCGGGTCATTCCCGCGCGATCCAAGTATGGGCGCGCCGCCGTAATGAAGATGTTCAATGTCCTTTCCGTACACTGGATAAACCTCCTTCTTAGAGGTTATGACTCCGACAACGCCATTTGAACAATCGTCCGCCAAAGTAAGGACACCTACCCCATTGTCGGGAACCATATCGGACCAAACGACACTCCACTCGTCCGGGTTCGCACCCTTCGCGGATGCAAATATCCTGCGCGCGCGTCCGAAATCAAATCTTATGTATGAGATATATTCCAGACCAGACAGTGAGAACGACGACATATGGAAAGAGCGGGAGATCATCGCATCCGACCTTCTAGTAGAGCGGATTTTTAGGCGCTTTTTGAACTTCCATCTTTTACCGTCGTACTCAAGCAGAAAGAAGCGCCTTCCTCTTTTTGCGGTTATGCCTACGGCCTCTCCTCTTTGCCTTATAAGACCCAAAAGGTCGCCTGGCGAGTTGCCGTAAACTAGCAATGAATAAAGGTTTCTTGCCACTGCAAGGATTTTCTCCCAAAATGCTTCCGCCAAGCGGTCAAATACGCCCATACGCGTCTTCATAGCGTTTAATGTCGCTCTCGTCGAAATCACCGAAAGCAACCTCCAATATCTCTGATTCCTCCTCCCCTCCCGCAAGACGGTGTTTCTCTCCACGCTCAACGAAAAATTCGTCGCCGGCGCGTGCGACTGTCTTTTTCTCTCCAATGGTTACAACGGGCGAACCGGACAGCACTCTCCAAAACTCGCTTCTATGTTCGTGCGTTTGCAAACTTAAGGTTGCGCTTGCTTTTACGTGCAGTATTTTCACCGTTGTCTTCTCATTGTGTGAAAATTGGCGAAACCAACCCCACGGCCTTTCTTCTTGGTACGGCTCGGTCATTGCCTACATAGTACCACTCAAAGTTGCGCGAAGTTGCGCGGAAATATGTGGAGAAAATCTTCAAGGTTCTTTACTGCGACAGTTTCAACTTTTGTCTGCATTACATCCCAGTCATTGCCTCCTTCGTACCATCTGTACAAAAAAGCAACGTCTTGCCGTCAAACATATTTGGATAATTTCGCAAGTACGTCCTCCGGGCCGTCCACGGGGCAGGTGTCCACACCGGTACTTAAAACCACTTGGTCATTCCCTCCCTCATGCAGTGCATCCCCCACGAAAAGTGTGTTTTGCTTATCACTGCCGCTTACTTCAAAAAACTTCCTTAATCCGTATGCCTTGTCCACCCCTTTGAGAGTTATGTCAATAGACGTTGAGCCGCCGGTCTTAACCGAATATTCAGGCAACAGTGGAGACAATATCTTCACCAGTTCCAATTTCTTAACATCCTCCGGGTCCCACTTCTCCTTTTCGTCAACGGGTGCCGCCTGACCGAGTGCTGAAAACGTAATTTCGGATCCCCTGTATTCAACTTGTTCGCCCCACTTTGCCTCCGGAGTTGGGAAAGAGGTTTCCGTAAGTGCCTCGTCAAGGATTTCCGATATGCGCTTATACTCCTCTTGTGATATCAAGTTCGCGTATTTCTGTTCCCATTCAGAACCACTCCACAAGTACATAGCGGCTCCGCTGGTGGGCATGAGATACAGTCTTTTAAAATTCTCCTTCGGACAATCAAGGCGGTCCAGCAATTGCTCCTTGAATTGGGGCATCCCTCCTCCGGAAATTATCCCGACCGACTTTCCGGCAAGAAGAAGTCCGCATAGAAAATCGCCTATCTCTGGTCCGACATACGACTTGCTCTTGGCCAAAGTGCCGTCAATGTCAAACACGAATGCACTGTATGTGTCTTTCATGTTGCGCGTGCGGACAACCTAAATTACTTCGCTATTTTAATGGAGACGTTCTGGAAAAACGAGCCGAGAGCCGCGATCGCAAGTATAAGAACTACAAATTGGCCGAAAACACCTGAGAAATAAAGTGCGGAAACTATAAGCGCCGACCAGATTCCCGTGCACCATATGCACTCAAGAAGGTCCGCAGCAGTGCGTCGCGGCCCCCTTGGCGGCTTTTCGTACGAAACGCCCCCATCCTTTTCTTTTGCATCAAGAAACCACAGCCGAACAAACTCGAAGATTTTATCAAATGAGAACAACCGAATTAGACGAAACACAGCCAGCGACATTATCGCGATATCTAGCGCTCCAATACTTCTTAGAATCTTATTCAGAGCATAATCATCTTGAAGTAGGATGAATATGAGAGAGGCAATCACCAGAAACGCGACACTGAATATCGCGTTCCAATGATGCTGTTCCGTATATTTTTGCGACTTCGCCATTTTATGCGCTTTTGTGTGCGGCCGATTTTTCCTATTGAGAATGTTTTCCCGCCTTTCCTTCTGCAATGCAGTCCGGACAAGCGCCGCTCCTGCAATCGCATCCCACTGACTTAGGCCCCGCCCCGTGAAGCGCAACCATCAGAAGACCGCCGATTATCGCGAGATTCTTGAGCGCCTGTGTCATTTGATTCTGGTCCGCAATATCACGATGCGCTATCAAAGTTGCAAGGATGACAAACAAAATCAGCCACCATGCGGCAAGCCGCGGGCGCCACCCGACAACAAGCATCAAACCGGCGCCAACCTCGGTTATTATGGTGAGGACCACGAAAATCTGCGCGACTGGCAAACCGACAGCCGAAAAGAAAGAAACTGTTCCGGCAAAAGCAGCCGCCTTGCCTATGCCCGATATAATAAACACCGCGCCTAGAAAAACTCGTGCTATGAGCGAGCCATAACTGCCTAAAAATCCGTGATTATGCATACGCCAATACGCTATGATTAAGGTACCCTCAAGCCTAGCGCTTCATGAGGCATACGCAAGTGGATATCTTTAGGCCTGCTCAGTCACCTCTTTGAGGCGACGGACGAGGAAATCGCGATCTAACACTGAGAGAAACCATCCCGCCTTCGGGCCTGAGTCCTTTCCGAGAGTCACAATGTATAAAGCGCTGAAGAACTCCTTCGCATCAACGCCCATTTCCTTGCGCATTTCGTGCAAAGCAGTATGCACTTTTTGGCCATCTAACTGCTGATTGCTTTCAACATACTCTAACACTTTCCTTAACCCCTCCTTCTGCTGAGAAGTCAGTGCCTCTGCACCTGCAGGAACCGCGTGCATCTGCAATTCAAAGCGATACTTCTCCGGAGCATACTGCCCTAGCCACTGGCGCGCGTAGCGCGCACGCTCTGCCAGATCTTCGCGCTCAGCTTCTGTCAACATTTCTCCTTTTATTTTCGCAATCTCTTCCTCTAGCGAGGCGTACTCCATCTGCACCAAAAATGCCACAGATGAAAAACGAGCAAGATAGAGTTTCTCGGGCGCATTGCCTCCATGCACAAGCTCAAAAAGCCGCGCGTCATCATCCCCGGACCTATCCCAGTATTTCTCAGCAATTTTATCGTACCAATCAAACCATGTCGGAATAGTGTCTCCATCGGGGTCAAGGTTAATCGCACGCATAGGACGTGTGCCAAGGAGCACTAGCCGAAATATGTGCGTAGGCACCATAAGCGACACGTCTGCCGCAGAGGAACCTAGACCCTTTGAGGACGACATTTTCTTGCCGCCTACGAGAAAGAACTCATACGGGATGTCATATGGTGGTTCGTATTCAAATACTTCAAGCGAAATGTGATTTGCCACATCGCGCGCACCGCCCTTTGTTGAGTGGTCCTTCCCCGCACCTTCCACCTTCACGCCAAGCGCTTTCCACTTTGCCGCCCAATCAACTTTCCATGGGAATTTTGCATTGCCGTCAAACGGGCTCACGCGGCCTTCATGCCCGCACCCGACAGCTCCGGCAGGGCCGGGAATTGCGACACAGGTGTATGCGACAGTCTTCCCGTCAAAGTCACTCGCAACCGTGGTTAGAACTTTCCCACACTCCTCACAAACAACGGAAATCGGCAACCATCCTTCCTGTTTTCTTGAACCTGAAACTTCACGGTAGATGCGGCGAATATCATCCGCTCTCTCAAGCGCAGTGCGTATCACGTCATTCATTGCACCTGATGTATACAGTTCATAGCCGGAATAAAACTCGGGAGTAAAACCCGCCTGCAGAATGACCTCCTTAAACTCGTTTCCGTACAAATTCGCAAAACTACCTCCTCCTTCAGGCGATGGAATGGTGTGGAGCGGCTTGCCAAAGTGCTCTTGATACGCGCTCTCATCTACATACGCCGGAATGCTGTCCATCGGGTCAAATTCATTAATTTCATATTTGTAGACATTAGGAACACCGCGTGCAGTCAGTACGTCGGCAACAACGCCGTGAATCGCAACGCCGCGCAATGAGCCGACGTGCACTCTGCCGGATGCTGTTTTCTCATCACGAATAACAATGGGGTCGTCAGATGACGCATCTTTGAACCGTGCAGCTATCTCATCTGCTACCTTATCCGCCCAAAACATATAACTCTAGTGTATAGCTAAAACGACGCACTGCATAGCCCTGCACATAATAGTCCTTACTATAGTATATACTATAGTAAGGACTATGGTATATACTACTCCTACTTTCTTTAAACTGGTCCAGCCCCTGCCCTCACAACCTGAAAGTTGGTGAGATAGGATTTGTGCGATAACGCGTAAATAGCATGTACATCGATAGAAAGAGTCATGAGCATAGGGCTCTACACGCCCTGCGATCAAACACCGAGGCCTCGCCTCGCTGTTTGCGGTGTGGCATCCTTCCTGGCCTAGTTGATTGCAGTAATCTTGTACTCCTGCATTCCTTTCGGAGTTTCAAATTCAAATGACTCCCCTTTTTTCTTCCCCATTAAAGCCGAGCCCATGGGCGAGAGATGCGAGAGCTTTCCTTCCAAAACATTCGCCTCGGCGGACCCCACGATTTCGTAAACATGCTCCGTCTTGTCGCTTTTCTTTTGAATCGTAACTTTGGACCCTAAACTCACCACGTTGCCCTTCGTATACTCAAAAATCTTGGCGTGCGCGAGAATCGTCTCAATGGTGCGTATGCGCTCCTCGGTTGCGGCCTGCAGGTCTCGCGCTTCTTGGTATTCGGCGTTCTCCGACAAGTCGCCGAGAGAGCGGGCATATTCCAACTGCTCCGCAACCTCGCGCCGCCTCACGATTTTCAGCTGTTCAAGCTCTTGCGTCAGCTCGTCAAACTTGTCTTGGGTCAGATAATTCTGGGTTTCCTCGGTCATATATTTTGTGCCAATATTGTAGCGTTTGCACGGGAAACAACAAGGGGAAAGAAAAACGACCGGCAAGCTGTTGTTTGCTTTGCATATGTTTGCGAGGTTTGGTCTCCCAAATTATTTTACATACTCCGGACGATTTTCAACCAGCCACTCAAAGAACCCCCGCATCGCGGGCGCGGCACCGGAAGGGGTACCTGCCGGCGCGCGCTCAAGCACGGCCGCAAAAGCAAACTTCGGGTCATCCGCCGGCCAAAAACCTATAACCCATGAATTCATGAACTGATTGCGCGATCCGACCTCGGCCGTTCCGGTCTTGCCGGCTATTTCAATTCCGTGGATGCTGAGGGATCGCACGGTGCCCAGAGAAGAAGTTACTCCGAGCCGCATTCCTTCTCTCACGATTTTAAGGTTCTCGCCCGACACCCTAACCAATCCTTTCTGCGGCGGCGCGCCCAACTCCAACTGCGGCAAAAGAAGTTCTCCGCCGTTCGCGATGGCCGCGGCGAACCTTGCCGCCTGAACGGGGGTAATTTGAAAGCCGTATTGCCCTATGGCCGTATTGTACGTGTCGCCGAGTAACCACTCCTCTCCTTGAAAAATTTCCGCTTTCCACTGCGGCGTGGGGATGACTCCGAATGCCTCGCCCGCAAGATCAATGCCGCTTTTACCTCCCAAGCCGAAGCGGCGAGCATATTTGTCTATCAAGTCAATCCCGAGGCCCGCCTGGTCCTCGTACCCGCCTCCGATTGCATAGAAATACACGTCGGATGAAACCGCTAACGCTTCCCGGATGTCTGTCCATCCGTTTGCGCGCCAGTCGCGCATTATTGTCGGCTTGTCGGGATTGAATGGATTCGGGATGGAAATAAATCCGGGGCTGAATATCTTCTTTGAGGGACTTATTATTTCCTCCGCAAGGGCCGCGACCGCAAGAATCGGCTTTACGATTGAGCCGGGCGTGTACAGTCCGGAAACGGCGCGATTAAGAAACGGGGACCTCTTATCGTTTGAATACTCAAACACGGCGCCTTCGCGTCCGTCCGTAAGCGACTGCTGATCAAATTCAGGAAAGCTTGTAAGCGCCAATATCTCACCGGTGCCAACATCCATTATTACGGAAGCTCCTCCTATAAAGCCGTTTTGCTCCGCGTGCCTGGACAATTGCGAAAAAAGAGCACTTTGCAATTCGGCATCTATTGAAAGAACAACCGACTCCCCGTTTACCGCCGGCTCTATTATCTGCTCGCGATGAATTTTCCCAAGAGCGTCTATTTCCACTATTTTTTTGCCGTTCGTCCCCGCAGTCTTGTTCTCAAACGACTGCTCGGCTCCCGCCACTCCCGCAAGATTTTCTCTCCACCACACTCCGGCCGCGTCAGCCCTCGGATACCTGACATATCCGACCAGGTGCGCGAGACCGGGCATATCGGCATACACGCGCAGGGAGTACGGCACGTCCGCGCGCTCGTTCCACGCAAGCTCCTTTCCCAACCTGTCGTACAAAACGCCGCGCTCGGCAAACACAAGCGAATGAGCAAGGGAATTGCGTGCGCTCGCCTCGGCAAGTTCCGGCCCCCTTATGATTTGTAGCCGTATCAGCTGTCCCACAAAAACAGCAAGCACCAGAGCGAAGAACGCCCCCACGGCAATTATGGAAAGTCTGCTTACTCGCCTCTCAACCCGTCCCTCCATTTGTGTGAAATCAAGATGTTGCAGGTTGGAAGAATCAAGAAACACTTCGTCAGGCGCGATATCAAAACGCCCGACCCCGTTTACATTTCGCCGCCTGCGACCGAACATGCCGAACATGCCTGTAGTGTACACCGAATAAACAAGCTCGCCGAAACCCCCCGCATGCACGCATGCGAGGGGCGAAGTTTAGGGTTTCGTTATTCGAAGCCGTGTAGAGCAAAAAAGCGCGGACTACTGATTACGCAATCTCCTGCGGAATGGTTCAAAAGCCGCGAGAAGAAGGGCGGCGGTAAGGGTTGCGGGAAAAGGAACAAAAAACGGCATGCCCGGCAATACGTACAGCCAATCAAATATCAATCCTAAAAAGACAATTTCCCATGCCCTCCATCTGACCGCAAGCGCGGCGGAAAACAAGAAGAAAGTCCAGAACGGAAAAAACAAAATCGAGACAATGGATGCTAACCCGAGCGTTACTCTTCCGGCAGTCATAAGGAAGGCAGGGGAATAATTTCAACAAATATCAAGGAGCCGAAATCAACCGGAGGGCGAACGTAGACCGTCCAAACGGCGTCTTGTCCGGAAAAGACAACTCTGCCGATTATGCCGGCCGCAAAAGGAGTTCCGGAAAGGTCTACCGTCTGCCCCAATGAAATATCCGCCCCGCGCGGAATTTCAAAAACTCCGGTATGCGTCCCGCGGCCGGAGATTAAAACGGCGTCGCCCGCGACATTGCCCTCAACCTTTTCATTCGGAGCGAACAGGAGGCGCGCCGAAGACACCCTCTCTCCAACATCCGCAATTCTCCCAATCGCCACTCCATGAGCGGCGACCACGAGATCTCCTTCGCTCACTCCTTCCGACGCGCCCGCGCTCACGACGAACGTCCCTGAAGCGGCGGTTTGCGCGGGAGACACTATTCGCGCGGCGACACCGCCCTCGTAAGCGTCGCTTAAGCCGACAAGCTCCCTAAGCGCCGTGTTTTCCTTCTCAAGAATTTCATTTCTCAGAAAAAGGAATTTCAACTTATCTATCTCTCTCTTCAGTCCGGCATTCTCCTCGGCAAGTAGTCGGCGGGTTCGCAGATTTGGGAACCCTCCGAAGACCTCGACTGCTCCGTATGCGCTCTCCCAGATAAATACGGCGCCAAGCCGAACAAAAGAGCGCACAGCTCCCCCTCCGATGAAATCTGCGGAAATCAGCAAAACCGCGACAAGAAAAACTATCACTGCGACTCTTGCGCCGTATGCGCCGCCGCGCTTATGGTGAGAGAATTTCATCGTCCGCAAATAGAAGCGCATCTTGGTACGCTTCCAAGTCGTCAAGCACCAAACCGGTGCCTCTTGCAACGCACGTAAGGGGGTCATCGGCCACATGCACGGGAACTTGCAGAGCTTCGGATATAAGCTCCGGAAGGCCCTTTATCAAAGCCCCGCCGCCGGCAAGATACATCCCCTTTTGCATGATATCCCCCAATATCTCCGGCGGCGTCATTTCAAGCACTTCCTTTATCGCCTCTATCAACTCCTCCACCGAGTGCGCAATGGCATTCCTCACATCGTTGTCGGTAAGCACCACTTCCCTCGGCAAGCCGCTGACTAAATCCCTGCCGCGAACAAGTACCGTAATCGGCTGTTCACCTTTTATTACGGAGCCGGCCGAAATCTTAACGTCTTCAACGCTCCTCTCGCCGACCAATATCTTGCACTCGTTTCTTATGTATCCGAGAATGTCGGCATTAAAATGATCTCCGGCCACGCGCACGTTCTTCGACGTAACCATTCCTCCCAGCGATATGATTCCTATGTCGGTCGTGCCGCCGCCTATATCAACGACCATGCAACCGGAAGGGTCATGAATCGGAAGCCGCATGCCTATCGCGGCCGCCATCGGCTCCTCCATAATGTGCACCTCGCGCGCGCCGGCGTTGTAAGCGGCGTCACGCACGGCGCGCACCTCCACGTTTGTTATGCCCGATGGCACTCCAACTAACGTGCGAGGGCCGAAAAGTTTCGTTTTGCCTCCTTGCGCCTTGCGGAGCAGGTACGCAATCATCTCTTCGGCAATTTCGAAATCCGAAATGACTCCCTCCGTAAGCGGAGACACGGCAATAATGTGCGACGGAGTGCGTCCAAGCATTTCCCGCGCCTCGCTCCCAATCGCCACAACCTGCCCAGTTTTCTGGTTCACTGCGACAATAGAAGGCTCGTTGATGACAATCCCCCTTCCCTTTACGTACACAAGCGTGTTCGCCGTACCGAGGTCAATGCCTACATCATTTGAAAGCGCCGACATGTAGCGCCCGAAAAAATTCAGACCGGGATTTATTTTTGCCATAACATAAGCGGATTACGCGCCCGCGAAGAGCTCGTGGGCGGCGCTTTCAGGAATAACTGTAGAAGCGCCGGTTGCCCGATCAACCTTTTCCACCCCGCCTTCGGACAACGATTTCTCACTCACGATAAGCCGCACCGGAATACCAAGAAGGTCTGCGTCCGCAAATTTCTCCCCTGCACGAATATCACGGTCATCAAACAGTATCTCCACCCCGCGCTCGGTGAGGTCCGCATACAAACGCTCTGCCTCTTTCATCACCTCCCCGCCCCTATCCGACAAGGCCACCAGATGCGCAGAAAACGGCGAGAGCGCCTCCGGCCATACGATACCTTTGTCGTCTGCAAGCACCTCCACGATAGTACCCATTAGGCGCGTCGGGCCAAGACCGTAACTACCCATTACTACGGGCCGCTCTTTCCCACCTTCGTCCTTAAACATCAGTCCAAGCGCCTCAGAAAAGCGTGTCCCGAGCGGGAAAATGTTTCCAACCTCAATTGCGGACACTTCCTCAAGCTCGTCCCTATTCAGCTCAAGCTGGTTCAAAGTTTCTTCTGTATACACTTCCTTATTGACGGCAATATTTTTGTCCCTACTCAAGTAAATGGTGTCTTCTCCCGCATCTGAAAGTGTCTGGAACTCATCGCTGAATCGGCTGAACGAGCCACCGCTTGCAAACGTCCTAAATGTCACATCCCCCAGGCCAACCTTTGCAAAGATGCGCATGTATGCTTCCGCCGCCTGCTCATAAAAGGCACGGAACTGCTCTTCGCTCGCACTAAACGAGTACATGTCTTTCATCAGAAATTCTCGTCCGCGCATAATGCCGCTCTTTGAGCGAAGTTCGTTGCGGAATTTCGTTTGAATTTGATATGGATACGCCGGAAGATCACGATACGAGGAAATATGGTCGCGCATAATTTGCGTGAGCGGCTCTTCGTGCGTAAATCCAAGTCCTAATTCTGTCTTACTCTTCAGTGCCGTCTTGAACCACGCATCAACATTCTCGTCACTCCACCTGTCAGTTTTCTTCCATAGCTCGGGATCTTGAAGAGCAGTGAGGAGAACTTCCTGTCCGCCAATCGCATTCATTTCTCCGCGGATAATATCTGAGATTTTCTCAAGCACCCGCAACCCAAGCGGCAAATATGCGTACACCCCGGCCATCTCCTTGTGGATGTAACCAGCGCGTATCAAGAGCTGTGCATTTTTGGCGACCTCGTCTTTTGGCGCTTCCCGCCGTGTCTTCGTGAAGAGTTGTGATTGCCTCATACCGTTTCGTGCATGAATAGTAGCAAAATGTAACACTTGGTCAAAATTGACTACCCCGCAAAGAGTGCCGAGATATCCCCGCCTTTGTCGGCAAGTAAGAGCCGACCGTGAGGTGAAATGACTCCCGATCCCTCCGAAGCACGAAGAAAGCCAAACGAAACCGCGCTTTAGCCGCATTTAAACGCGCCACTCGGGTGGCGCGTTTTACATTACGCGGACATTTCTTCGTACTCCCAAGACCCGCCATGGAGATGCCCTCGCTATGTAATTAGTCGCGCAATGTCGTTATAGGTTACCGCAACCATCAGGAAAATAATGAACGCGAAGCCGAGCAGGTTTGCAACCTGAAATGCGACATTCGGAGTCTTGCGGCGAATAAGTGCTTCAAGCCCCACGATGACCAGCCGACCCCCGTCAAGGGCGGGAATTGGAATCAGGTTTATTATGGCAAGGTTCACTGAAATGAACGCGGCAAGCCCGAACAAGTGCCCGGCTCCGTATCTTGACGCCTCATCCACGACTCCGACAAGACCGACGGGACCGACCACCGATTGCAAATTGGCGCTACCGGCAAACGCGCCGCCGATGAGATCCGCAACACCAACGACTACGGCGGCAAGCGCTTCCCCCGTCTGGAAGAACCCCGCGGATACCGCTTCCCCAAAAGGCAACTTTATCGACGCGACAGACGTAAGGGCAACTCCGAGCGCGGGGCGAGCGGAGTTTTCCTCAAGCACGCCCTGCGACGGCACGATGACTTTGGTCATTATTTCTCCGCGGCGCCTAAACTCTATCTCCACCGGCTCTCCCGGCCTTTCTCTTACAAACTCTATGACATCGGCTGAGGTCGGTGAGACGACTGATTCCGTGCCCGAATCTTTAATTCCCAGAATCTCGTCCCCGCTCAGAAGTCCCGCGGAATGAGCCGGTGAATCGGAAACCACTCTGCTTACGAACAAGCGCGCGCCCTGTTCTCCTTCGGGCGCTACCGACGGCATACCACTCATAAATCCCAGCGAAAACAGTGTCCACGCAAGCAGGATATTGGCAGCGACTCCGGCGACTAAAATAAGCGCCTGAGCCGCGCGGGAAGAATCTGAAAAATTCCCGCGGCGGGACTGGCCGGAAACTTGCATTGTCGGATCTTCGCCGTAGAGTTTTACGAAGCCGCCGAAAGGAAGCCAGTTGAAAGTGTAGAGGGTATCGCCTATTCTCCCGAACGAATACGCCCTCGGCGGATACCCCAAACCGAACTCTTCCACGCGGACTTTCAGTATTTTCGCCACAACAAAGTGGCCAAGCTCGTGCACCACGATAAGCACTATCAAAATAAGTACCACAAGAAGGATTGACATATCCTACGCGCTTATCTCCCTTTCCTTTTGCGTGAAAATTTCGTCAAACGCATTATTCGCCTCATCAACCTTTTCCTGCAATTTGTCCTTGAACAAAAATTTGTCGTCTTCAGTCATCACTCCTTCGCGCTCCCTTTTTTGTATCTTGTTCCATTCCTCGTCGCGCGCGGCACGAGTGGTCTTGCGCGCATCTTCTAATTTTTGCTTTGCGAGACGCAGAAGCTCCTTTCTTCTATCCGACGTAAGCTCCGGGAAAGTAACCCTCACACCCTGTTCATCCGAGCTTATGCCTACGCCCAAATCGGCCGATGATATCGCTTTCTCGACCTCTTTTACCAAAGAGGTGTCCCAGGGCAAAACGCGCAAAGTTCGCGCGTCTTCAACGGCGATATTCGCCGTTTGCTTGAGAGAGACGACGGAACCGTAAGCGTTCACCCGAATCGCATCCAGTAGCGCCGGCGCCGCGCGGCCGGTGCGAATCCCCTGATACTCGCTTACGAGCCATTCCCTTGCTCCTTTTATTGTGTCTTCAAGATTTGAAAAATCGTATGTCATAACTTTATAGTACTACGCTCTTCATTTCGGCGCACTCTCCATTTCCCTATGAGGCAAAGACAGTGCAACGTATTCAAGTAGCATCTTTGTCATCGCCCCGTTGTCATTATGATACATCTGTGCTTCAAGAGTACATCGGAGCGCTCTTGACATATCCGCGCCCGCGAAATTCCTTTTTTCAATGGCTCTCTCAAGAGCCCGCAAAAACGCTCCCACTTCACCGCGCCCGCTATCCTTGTCGCAGAGACCGGCGACCATTTGAATTCTGGCCGCCAGTCTCTGCGACATAAACTCATCCGCCTTCTCATTCATTTCTCTCTCCTCCTCCTCAACTCTTATAATTTCAACCCTTGAAAGAAGCGTCGGGATTAGCCCTTCCGGATTCGGAGTTACGAGGAAGAATACGGAGTCGGACGAGGGATCCTCAAGTGTTTTGAGAAGAGCATTCTGCGTCTGTTTTGTCGCCGACTCAAACGCCAAAATAAAAATGTTGGGTCCGCCTGCAAGCGGGCGAGCCAATGAGCGGCGCGACAGGGCTCGCGCGTCGTCCACCTTAAGAACCTCGGAAATGCGCACGGAAATGTCCGGGTTGCCTTGTACGGCGATTCCGCTTTTCTCAAGTGCAAAGAGAACTGCCGGCACGGAGTTCTCCGTGCCCTCAACCGCATACGCGTGATGCATAAGGGCAACAGGCGGCAGTAGAGGCGTTTTTTTCATCCGTTAATTATACAACTATTAGCGCTTGGCAATGATCGCCTTTTTATATGTTCCCAAATGTTTGAGTGCTTCCCCCGTTCCTTTTGCAACGCAAAGCGGAGCTTCTTTGGCGATTCTCGCCTTGACACCGGTGCGTCTGTAAACCAACTCGGAGAGATTGCGCAACTGCGACGTGCCGCCGGTCATTATTATGCCGTAGTCAATTATGTCCGCCGACAATTCAGGCGGCGTTTCCTGGAGCACGTCTTTTATGGCGCCTATTACCTGTCTTAATTCTTTTCCTATGGCGCGCACGATTTCATTCGTGCCTATTTCCACGGACTTCGGCAGACCCGTAACATGATCGCGTCCGCGAACGGACATAATTAGTTCTTCTTCCGTAGGAATCGCGGAGCCCACGGCGATTTTAATTTCCTCCGCCATCTTTTCTCCGATTATAAGATTCCAGTTTTTCTTTATGTAGTCCGCTATGGCATGGTCAATCCGAGTGCCTGCACATTTAACCGATGTGGAAGCCACGATTCCTCCGAGAGAAATCACGGCGACGTCCGTAGTTCCGCCGCCTATGTCCACTATCATGTGTCCGCGCGCTTCGTGAATCGGTATTCCCGCGCCTATCGCGGCAAGTATGGGCTCCTTAACAACGTATGCATTTTTCGCTCCGGCTTTGGTCGCCGCCTCAATTACAGCCCTGCGCTCGGTTGACGTAACCCCAGCCGGAACCGATACCAGCACATCCGGTTTGAAAATGTTCATTCGGCCCAGCGTCTTTCCTATATAGTAGCGAAGCATGGCCTCCGTAACGCGATAGTCGGCTATAACGCCGTCTTTCATTGGCCTGTACGCTATTATTTCGTCGGGAGTACGCCCGATCATTTCCTTCGCGTCATTCCCCACCGCAAGTATCCTGTTGTCACGCTCTGAAACCGCAACAACGGAAGGTTCGTTGAGGACAATCCCGCGTCCGGGAACATAAACTAAGACCGAGGTTGTACCGAGGTCAATACCCAAACGCGGTGTCATGGAAAATGCCATCCGTAGAATTGTATGCCCACATGAGGTCTACGGCAAATGCCTGCAAACAAGCGGGCGGCCATCGGCCGCCCGCTATTGGTTTAGTATCCCCGTTAGTGCATCCCGGAAAGTTCGGCGACGAGAGAAGAAAAAGGCGTAATATTAGCGCGCGAGCATTACTTGCTTGCGTACGCGAAACCGAACCGGGCACTTGAGTGCGCGGCGCGCGGTGCCCTCTTTCGCGGTCTCTCCCGTTTTACTCTCCCGCATAAATATAAATTGAACCACGCAACATTCTAACATTCTGCAGAATGTTAGAATGTTTGCCCCAACGTTGCCGCCTCGCTCCGTCCACCGAGCGAGATGTGCCGCATATTACCTCTGTTACCTCCGCATTAGAACGGCGATTCGGTATCCTTTTTGTGATTCTCCGGTTTTACCTCCCACCAAAATTTCTTTGAGAAATTCTTTGCATCGTCGCATACATTTTTCAAGTAATAGAGGTCCTTGGTCGGGATACCCTCCAGAATCTTGCCTATTCGCGCCATGTCAAGAAGAGGCAATCCGTCTTCGGCGCGCGACCTGTTGAGCTTGCTCTTGAAATAAAGCATTAGTTCTCCGCGTTCGGTCTCTTTGCTTCTTGCGCGCGAATCACGCTTCTTTATGTGGTCGCCTATATGTTCCATTTCACAATTATCTTACATCATACCAAACTTATCACCACAGAGGGCGGGCCGCCAAATTAGACACCCGATGTCCGATTTGTTGCTGTCCTTTTTTTATTTTCGGCTATATAGTAGAACCATGCGGAAGCTTGTGGAACAAAATAATCCTATCCTAAACTCTCACGCAAATGCCGTTGAAATAAAGAATATAGGAAGCGAGAGCATACAAACCCTGATAAGGGAAATGCGCGCAATTCTCGAAAGTACCGAGCACGGCGTAGCTCTCGCGGCGCCGCAGGTCGGAGAGCCTCTGCGTCTGTTTATCATACGCGAAAGCGTTCTTGATAACGGAAGAGGCAAAAGGGAGGAGGGGGAGAAGAATTATGAGCCCTCAGATTCCGTTTTCATCAATCCGGAAATAACAAAAATATCCCGCAGGCGCGTGCCGCTTGGCGAAGGATGCCTGTCGATCCCAGGCATCTGGGGAACAGTCCCCCGCGCCGAGAAGGTTACAATCAATGCCATTAACGAGCGTGGGGAGCGCGTGGTGCGTGGTGCGTCGGGCCTCCTTGCTCACATGTTTCAGCACGAAGTTGACCACTTGAACGGGATACTGTTTACGGAGATGGCGACGGAAATAAGACCCGACGCGCCGCAATAATAATGAAAAAAAACGAAGAAACACTTTTTGCCTTTTTCGGAACGCCGAAAATTGCCGTAACTTCACTTGACGCTCTTGAAGAACGCGGGCTTGTACCGGCTCTGGTCATTACGAGGCCAGACTCGCAAAAAAGACGCTCACGCGAGCTGTCTCCCTCTCCCGTGAAAGAATGGGCGCAGCATCGCAAAGTGGACATTCTACAGCCGGACGAGGTCGCCCCCGATTTAATCACGGAGCTTTCAAATACCGAGTGGGACGCCTTCGTCGTCGTATCGTACGGAACAATTCTTCCAAAGGAGCTTTTGGACATTCCTCATAAAGGCACTCTTAATATGCATCCTTCCCTTTTGCCGCGTCTTCGCGGCCCTTCACCTATCAGAAGTGCCATCCTCACAGATGAAAAAGAAACGGGTGTTTCTGTCATGCTCTTGGATGAGAAAATGGACCATGGGCCAATTCTCTCGCAAGCAAGTGTAACCGTGGAAGAATGGCCGCCGCGCGCGGCACTTTTGGAAGGAATCCTCGCGGAAGTAGGCGCCAACCTCCTCGCCGAGACACTGCCCTTGTGGGTGAACGGCAAACTTACACCTGAGGCGCAAGATGACAGCGCGGCAACATACTGCTCCCGCATACAAAAAGGAGACGCGGAAATTTCACTATCAGATGATGCCTATACGAACCTGCTCAAAATCCGTGCATATGAAGGAAACCCGGGGGCATTCACTTATTTTGAACGCGGCGGCAAGAAAATTCGTATTCTCATCACCGATGCCGAACTGGATGAGAATGACGATTTGCGTCTTTTATCGGTCATCCCCGAAGGGAAGCGCGAGATGCCGTATGAGGATTTCCTGCGCTCCGGTGCAAATCCTTGCATAACCTAGCAAACATGTTTTAATGAAATTAGCTCACCCCCTACAAGGTGAGCAATGGGGTCGGCCGCGATGGCGCCCGGTGAAGGTGAAGTACGGGGCACCGAGGCCACATTAGCTCGGATGTGGTACTGCCAGTACAAGCCAGACAAAACTGGCATCTGGCATCGGGTAATTGCAGCATGGACTGTCACCTCGGCGAAGCAAACGCGACCGACCCCAACCAAGCCGGCATTTTATGCCGGTTTTTACTTCTTGGCGTCAGCAATCTAACGCAACGAATAGGTACATAATACCATTCGTATGCACACAGAATATCGGCGGCTTCATAGCCGCGAACGTGAAGAAATCAGCAGAGGAATAGCGAGTGGAGAGAGGCAGGCCGCCATCGCCCGGAGGTTGGGTCGAGACCCTGCCACCATCTCCCGCGAAGTGAGGAGAAACAGCGGACGAAGCGGATACCGCGCGTTCTCCGCAGGACAGCGAGCGAAGTGCATGGCATCCTCCCGCAGGTGCGGCAAGAGCCGTCTTGCACAAGAGAACGGTCTGCGCCAGTACGTCCTGCGGGGACTTCGGCAAGAGTGGTCGCCCCGAGCGATCGTGGAGCGCATGGAAAAGGAGTATCCTCTGGATATGAGCATGCGCATCTCGCACGAGGCCATATACCGCTTCATCTATGTCTTCCCGAGAGGAGAGCTCAAGAAGACGCTCGTCAAAGCGCTCCGGCAGGAACGCACATACCGCAGGAAGCGCAAGAAGAACCCCGAGGAGAAGCGGGGAAAGATAACGGATATGCTCTCGATTGAGGAACGTCCGGAAGAAGTGTCCGACCGCTCCGTCCCCGGCCACTGGGAGGGCGACCTCATCCTCGGGAAGCACAAGCGGACTGCGCTGGGTACCTTGGTCGAACGCACGACCCGGTACACTATCCTCGTACCACTCGGGGCAAAGAAAGACGCGGTATCAGTACGGAAGGCATACGCGCGAGCGTTCAAAACCATACCCACCGAACTCAAGAAGACCCTCACGTATGACCAGGGCAAGGAGATGAGTGAACGCAGGCGCTTCACCATCGACTCGGGTATACAGGTATACTTCGCCCACCCTGCTTCTCCCTGGGAGCGCGGGACGAATGAGAACACCAACGGGCTCATCCGGCAGTACTTCCCCAAGGGCACCGACTTCTCCAAGGTGTCTGGGTATCAGATCAAGCGAGCACAGAGGAGACTCAACGACCGCCCGCGCGCGGTGCTAGGATATGACAAGCCCGATGAGGTGATTAACAGGCTCGTTGCGTTAAAAGTTTGAAACCGCCTTTTAAAAACCATACTACTGGCGATACTGCTTGGCACTGCCAGGACCCTTTCTTCTTTCACTCTCATACACCCGCGCTCACGGGTGTTCTTTACAATATATAAGCCTAAAATGTACCTCTCCACTGACCCACTAACTTTTACGACCGTGAAAGTTAGTGGTGGTAGTATGAGATGCCAAGGGCGCCCCTTGGCATCATATTATTTGCGCCTACCGAACCTCAACATCTCTTTAAGCTTCGCACCCCCGCGGCGCAGGAGTGAAGCTTGCTTGCGCTTATCGCGCCGAATGCTTCGTGTAATTTCTTCCTGCACTTCATCGAGCGCTGTTTTAATGTTCTCACCCGTACCCTCCGACCGATAAAACACTCCGTTTATCTGCAGGTCCATTTCTGCTCGCCATGCAATGGAGTGCTGGTCGCGCGTCTGCCCAACCTCAATGTCACACCGCACTTCATCACTTCCTTCATAACGTACCTTTTTCTCAATCGCGCGCAGTACCGTGTCAATGTGATTGGAAATTTCAGGAGTTAGTTCGATGCCAGTAGTTTTAATGTTAGGAATGATCATATATCGCGAATGATTAACTGTTTTTTGCGGGAGTGCTGTCCCTTATTAATACGCACGTCCCGAACCTTCACATCAAAATAGCGCGCCACCATCTCTCGCAAGCGCATATTTACTGCATTGTTGAGTGGTAATTCACGGATATGGGCTTCATACACAGCTGTATCAATGTTTCTAAATCTCTCCTTTCGTGCGCCCGGTGTTACCACCACATATATTTCCATACTATGTTTTAAGTAACTTTACGAAGAGACGTCAGAGGCCTTCTTTTCCATATACTCAACAATGTCATCCGACTCGTACATGCTCACACCCGCCTCCCTGTCCACTAAAAACGGAACCATTTTGCGGCCGCCGAGCGCAACAAGCTCCACCGAAACGCCTTCATCCGCAATATCTTTTACTTCGTCAAAGCCCATATTCAGGCGCTTCGCGGCCGCAATCACCTTGGCGCAGTAAGGACATCCTTGTTTCATGTATAAAATCATGGAAAAAAATTAACTTCTAATTCTCCCCTGTCTCCTCGGCCCGGCCGCTCCTATCGTACAATCCCGCAATGGTTGCCGTCCCAAGAATCTTGCCCTCCATTGCCTTTATTACCTCGTCCCTATCCGCGCCTTCCTGCAAACCAAGCTCTGCCTCAAGGGCATAAAGAGTAAAAATGTACCGGTGCTCTGTCGGCTCAAGGTTACTCGGCGGGCACGCTCCGACAAATCCAAGCCCTCCGGCCGAATTGACTCCCCTCACTCCAATGACCGTACTTTCCGGAAGCACCTCCGTGTCAGCTGGAATGTCGTATAGCACCCAGTGCACAAAATCGTCTATTCCGCGCGCATCTTTGAACTGCTGAGGAATGTCCGGGTCCGTGGCAATAAGCGCGAAAGCGGCCGTTCCTTCCGGAGCACGCGCAATGGTTATCGGCGGACTGGTTTCTCCCCCATCGCAAGTATGGGTGGCAGGGAGGAATTCGCCGTCGGCAAAGGACGCGCTAGTTATGGTAAAAGCACTTTGTGTTTCGTTTAAGTTGGCCACATTTAAACTCTCATCATCTGCGGAATCAGACGCGAACAAAAGAACGAGACCTCCGGCCGCAAGCGCAAGTACAATAAGAAGAACCGCCCGCGCACCCGATGACATACGGAACAAGTGTATCATGTCCGTACATTTTTCTACAAGCGCAACGACATTCTAATGTTCTTAAGAATGTGAGAATGTCCAAAAGCTCTCTGAAGGCTCGGAAGCAAAAGTGCGATAAATACCCCGACGCAACACGTAATGGAACCTTTACTGTCTTTTGCTTTTCTTGCGTGCGACTTTCTTGGCGAGCATTTCCGCTTTTGCCGCGAGACGCTTCTTGGTTTTTCTGGACCTTGGCGTGCGCCCCTTGCCCACACCTGTTTTTCTTTTGGCCATAAGAATTGTATATCGAACGGAAAATTCTATTGTATTTTGCGAAATGAGAGCGCGCCGCCGCGATCCAAGTAGATTAAGTCAAGCCTCTCAGGTGTTAATTTCACAAGTTCAAAGTTAAGAGTATCGGCTTGCGTGCCTTCCTCCGTCATTTGAATGTAGACGGTATTTCCCTTGAGGGGAAACGCTACCTCCGGAGCATTTACCCCTCGCTCAAATGCAACCCACAAGCCGGTGGAAACCTCCTCGCTGTCGTAAAAATCCACCACGACGCCATCTCTCCTGAATTCGCGCACGAACTTCTCGTCCTCGACACTCCGCCAACTGCCGAGAATATTTTCCGATACAATAAGCGAGACATCTTGTTTAACGCCCCCGCCCTCTCCCGCATCGCCGAAATTAAAAGGTGCTTCGTCCTGACTCGGCAGAGGATTGCATACATGAGTAACTCCGCCGGCTGTAAGCTGAACTTCCTCGCCGGCGCCGATAAACACAACCCCGTCGCCCTCGAAGCGTGCGCCTGCCCCCGACGCTACAGACGTAAGTGTGGTTTGGCCGAAGGGCGACCCATCGCTCGGTACGATTACAATAGTAGACAGGTCTCCGGAATGCGACATTGTAAATCCAGCCCCACTGTCGCAGGAATACGTATAGGTAGCCTGCTCCATCTCCTCCGACACAGTTTCTTCCGGAGCAGAAGAATTACTGATAAACCAAAAGCCGCCTATTATGATAACCGCCGTTATCGCCAGCAGTAAATATGTATTATTCATGCACAAAGTATTGCTCCGGACATACGACATGTCAACCGGAATTGTTGAATGGACAGCAATGAGGTGTGAATAAAAATAGGCGCAATAATTGCGCCTATTAGGCTTTCCCCGCCCTCTTGTGGTATAATGAACCTCCGTCTGCGGGCTATTTGAAGTCTGTAAACACTGTTGAAGCTCATTTGTTTGTGTCCAGCCGCACTCACCAGTTGGTTGGCGCTCACATGTTGCATTGTCGTAGCACGCGTACTCGGGGCGAAATTCGCAGGTTGTTATGATGCTTGCGGCTTTCTCCGCTTCCACGCAAAGCTGGGCACTGCATCCGGCACGAGCACAGCCGCCTGCGGGTGCTGGAGAAGATACCGGCGGCGCCGGGTCAAACGGCACGTCTTCCACAAACAAACCCCCTTCACGGCTCAAGCAAGGCCATTACTGCCATCAAGAAGTGTGCCGAGAGAATCAGCGGCAGGAAGTAGCACTCTGCGGAGATTGTGCGCCCGCGGTCTTGCAAAACCGCGGGCGCATTCAACAAACAAATATTAATGCACACCTTTAATTAACAGCGACATCCAAAGAGCGGACTCAAGGTAGAATTAGAACATGGATTTGCAGACAATTCTCGTTATTGCACACGTCGCTGGAACAATACTCGGAGTCGGCGGCGCGACAGTAGCCGAGGTAAACATAATCACCGCGCTAAAAGACGGCAAAATTGACGCAAGCGAACGAGCCCTGATGCATGCAAATTACACTTCAATACGAGTAGGGCTTGCGATAGCTATCCTCTCTGGAATCGCTCTTGTGTGGTGGCACTTGAATGCCGGCAACACTTGGGTGATAACCAGCCCCAAGGTGTGGTTCAAAGACCTGCTGGTGCTCGTTATTATTGCCAATGCCGTTTTCCTCTCCAAAAGATGGGTTCCCCTTTGGCTCGGGAGTGCGGTATCTTTCAGTGCGTGGTGGACAGCAACAATCCTGGGGTTGTGGCGCGGCGTACCGTACGGCTTTTTGGAGCTCCTGATAGGATTCATCGTCATCGTGCTTGTTGTCGCGGGCATTTTGGAGCTTATTCACCGCACATTCGCACCGGCCGCATTTAAAAAATAACTCTTGTAACGAGGGCTTTTTGTTGCACAGTATATCTCCACTTGACAACCCTCCCTGCCACAGACATTCTCGGAAATAGAGTCGCCTACGGGCGGCAAAAGAAAGGCGGGAGCTATGCTGATGATGCTGAGAAAGAGCACTTTGGTGTTTTGGTGCGCAATCTATGCGGGCTTTGCCGGAGCATGCAGTGCGAAAGCCGGTGAAGATGGTGAAAGGAATGAGCACGACAAGTTGCTCGAAGTGCAAGACATCGCATGTACACACTTGGATCCTGCAAAGGAGATAGTGGCAAACTTCAGAGAAGGCAGAGATGAGCAAAACAAGGCATACCTCGAATTCGTAAATAGGGAGAGGATGGTCTGTTGGCCGCGGAAATTGCTCACTCTCTTCAAAAAAGAGGTGTGGGTGAATTATGACAGCAAATATGAGTGGCACATTTACATGCTCAAAGTCGTGGCGGAAAGCGTAAGCGTCCCAACTCCATACGGAAAAATGGAGGTGGTGATTCCTTCGGATGGGATCGTATTCGTCACAGAGAGAAAGAGAGCAAACAATGCCTAACCAACCAGATGCCGCCCCGGAAGACGCAGTTTGTCTTGTTGTCTTGCGGGGTGGCGCTTCTTTTTTGGGGCCTCTCAAAAAATCTTCATAAATTATTTAGCATTATGCTGTAATATGGTACTACCAGATGTTTATTTTGTTAGATTATTAGCCAGATGTAACTGATACTTATGAAGTTAACATCCTCGATAGCGACGGTAGTGGTGCTTATATTGGTTGCAATAGGACTTTTCCTCCTTGCGGGAGAACGGGAAGAAAATGCCGGTCATGGTGGCAGTAGCGCAGAGCCACAAACAAGCGCCCTGTTCGCCGAGAACAGTGCCATATTTGCAACCGACCAACCGGGCGGTAACACAGTAACCGTTTCCGCGCTAGTACTTGAAAGCGATGGATATGTCGTCGTACACGAGGGTGCGGGCACAGTCCCCGGAGCAATACTCGGGTCAAGCGAGCTGTTGAGAGCGGGAGGGCACGAAAATGTAGGAGTGAAGCTCAGCCGCGAAGTTGAGAGTGGCGAAGCTCTTTATGCGATGTTGCATGCCGACAACGGAGACGGCAGTTTCACTGCCAATGATGACGCTCCGGTTATCGATTCCGCCGGCGCCATTATTATGATGGTGTTCCGAATTGATTTGAACGCGGAATTGCCCGCCGGAGTATCGCTGTAGCTACCGGCTGGCAGAGAAGGACGGCGCAGATTGGTTGTTTTTGCTTCCCCTGCGCACAGCAGGGAGACTAAACTCCCCCCAATGCTAAGAATGATAGCTCCCTTGCTTTTGTATTTCACTACACGACGCTCGCTAACAAAATTATTCATTAGCAACCGAAACGTGTTGCTTGTTTTCCTCGGCGTAAGAAATTATGTCAAGATTACAGCTCTTGTGTTCTTTGCACCACGCTTCGCACTCATTCGCTCGCTCTTTCTCGGTATAGTGAAAACCGCACTCCTCGCACTGATACAGCTCTCCGGCGACTCCCCCACCCGCTTTGTCCTTTGCGACAACTCTCACCATGCCGCAATTGTAACACGAGCACCCCAGCCCCGATTTGCGGAGATCGCATAACAAAAAAGCGCCCTTCGGAAGCCGGTACTTATCCGCATGTACACCACACAACCCCAACACCGAGGTTCAACCTCGGTGTTGGGGTTTTTACTCACACGATTGGCTGTGTTGCCACTTTAGGCACTGAAACATGGTTGCAGCCCACAGTATCCGGTGAGTCCAGCGAACTTAGCACTGGTTTACAGGTTTTACAGGTAATTTACAGGTAGCACACTTCGGTGCGGCCGCACCGAAGTGTGCTACCTCTATCGCGCTAAGCGAATGTTCGGGGATTTTGTTTTGTAAGCTGTAGTACGGCCTGCTCCTTATCAACACCAACAAAAAATTGTCCTTGCAACTGGCATATCATATAATGAATACGTAATCGGCTTTTATTCATCCTTTCTTTTATACACAAAACGTATGGAGCCTCAAAATCAAAATCATGGTGCGGTTCTCAAGATTGGCTTGTCGGTCGTTGCCGGACTCGTCATCGGCGGTATCGGCGGATACTTCTTCGGCTCGTACGACACTATACGGTCCATAAACAAGCAAATAGAGGAACAGCAAGCCGAGGACGCTTCAAGTGCACCGGTAAACGTGCTCGGCGACGTTGAGACTAATCCCCTTCAGGGCGTGAAAATTAATCCATTTGAATAAACTGCCCTGGCGCTTGGCACATGAACATAATCAATTCCCACACAACGGCACGAAAGCTCGCCCCTGCGCTGTTCATACTCGCGCTTTTGCTTTTCGCGAGCGTTGCGTTTGCGCAAGAGGCAAATATCACTTTTCCCATTGCCGAGCTCGGCGGATGCGAATCAAAAGAACAGTGCAAAACCTACTGCGATGATCCTGCGCACATTGCGTCTTGTGTCTCTTTTGCAGAGGAGAGTGGCCTCATGAGTCCTCAAGAAGCTGAGCAAGCGCGTACACTCTCCGAACTAACGGGGCCAGGCGGGTGTCGCGGCAGCGAATGCCGCACATTATGCGATGATCCCGCGTATCGCAGTGAGTGCACTGAATTTGCAAGAGAGCACGGCATCGTGCCGCCGCCTTCGCCGCAGAGCTCGCACATTGGCCCGCCTGAGCCAGGGCTCCAGCAGGAAGGTGAACCTGGAATAGACGAGGACAAGGCAATGCGGATCGTGGAAGAACAAGGAGGCCCCGGCGGATGCCGCACAAAAGATGAGTGCCGCGCATTCTGCGACATAGAGAGCAACGTAGATACGTGCCTCGCGTTCGCCGCCGAACATAACTTGATGTCACCGGAAGATCTTGAGCGCGCACGGAAAATGATGGCGGCAGGAGGTCCTGGCGGATGCCGTGGTTTGCAATGCAGAGCATACTGCGAGAATCCTGACCACGCCGAGGAATGCCTCGCGTTTGCTGAAGAGCAGGGGTTCATACCGCGAGAAGAGGCGGAAAAAGCGCGCAGGCTCATGAACGCGACCGGCCCCGGCGGATGTCGTGGCATAGAGTGCAAGCGTTTCTGCGAGGACCCTGCTCACCACAACGAATGCTTTGAATTCGCGGTTGAAAACGGATTTATTTCCGAAGAGGAGGCGGCGCATGCGCGTACATTCATGCAAAAAGGCGCTCGCGATGAATTTGAAGGTCCTCCGGAGGGTTTTGAAGAATTTACCGGTCCCGGCGGATGTCGTGGCGCGCAAGAATGCAGCCGCTATTGCGCAGAGCACCCGGATGAGTGCCGAGGGTTCGGGCCATCTCATTCAAGGCCGCAGGACTTTGGCCAAGACCGCACAATAGAGTCGCGCGAGTTAGACATACAGCCCGAGATAACATGCAGTACACCAGAGGAATGCCGCGCATTGTACGAGGAGCGCGCAGGAGAATTACAACACGAACATAACAGCGGAGAATTCAGCGCGGAACATGAGAGGCAGTACCAACAATACCGTGAGCAATACGAGAGCTCTACCGGCGAATTCCAAGAGTTTATATCACCGGAGGAATACCAGCTGTCAGGAGACGAACATGAACCGCCGCCGGAAGATGATGAGCCGTCCAGCGAGCCGTCTTCACGTCTCCCCGCATCCAGTTTCGTCGCGTCAGTATTCTCTATAGTTGCACAATTACTGGGCATTTGAGTCCCGAGCCACTAAAAATCCGAGGTTAAACCTCGGATTTTTACATATTATGCCACGAATATTGCTATTTTGACGTGCTCATCCCCGTTTTCCCCGGCCCGTTTTCCATCTCGTGTAAATGTGAATTCCCAAAGGATGTTTCCTTCTTGTAAATGTATTTGGAGTATAAGTACCTATCGGAATTTCAATGAATATTCCTTTTTTATATCTGTACTCCGGATCGGAGACGAGGGTGGCGAGTTTCAGCAGATCATACAATCGAGCTTTTTTATTGCGATTGTTAGATTTCTTTGCTTCAATAACTATGTGATTATTTCTTGTGCCACGTTTATGAACAACGACAATCAAGCACCCAACCGCGCTGGATACGAACTAACGGACGGATGCTCTAAATTTTCCACCGAAAACCTTTCGGACACTCCAAAATTTTTCCTCTCCGGACTCAAAACCACCAAAGGAATTGAAAGAAATCTTTTTGCTAAAAGGTTTCTTTCAAACATTTTTTATTCCCCCGAAAGCATTAAAATCCGCTTCATTTCCCGCCAAAGCGAGGGCGTTGCCCTCGCGAAGCGAAGCCCAGCCCCGCCGTTGGCGGGGCTGGGCGAGCGAACCCTCTCGTCTTCAAAATCCGAGTTCGTATCTAATTTGTTGGCTCCGCCGGCTGGATTCGAACCAGCAACCTACTCGTTAACAGCGAGTTGCTCTACCGTTGAGCTACAGCGGAATAGCTGGGCGAATGCCCGATGGTATTGTACTTTCGGAACACGATATTGCAACCGTGATAACGCGAATTAAGCACATACCCGCCTTGCAGACATGCCAGTATATGCGATTATATTCCTGTAGCTAATGATTCTCAAAGATAGCGTGAATTACACAATAATCAATAATTGTTATGGACAATAACTTGGAATACACGGAAGCGTCTCGCAACGGGGGTGTTCCTCAAAATGCGCAAAGTACAACCACGCGACAAACTTATCTTGTATGGTTGATAGCGCTCGCCGCTGTGCTCTTGGTCGCCGCGGGGGGTGCATATTATTATTTCGGTCCTCTCGGTAGTGTTGCCACTGTCAATGGAGAGAAAATATCACGTTCGGCTTTCAATACAAGAATGGAGCAGGCCCGCGCCCAGCTAACGCAAAACGGAACCGATTTGACCGATCCGGCAATAGATGAACAGCTCTCAGGGCAAGTCCTGGCCGCGCTTGTTAACGAAGCCCTGCTCTTGCAAGCGGCGAAGGCGGCAGGCATTTCTGCAACCGAAAACGAAATTGCCGCCGTACTTGAACAGAATAAAAATTCTTTTGACACAGACGATGCTTATAACCAGGCGCTGTCTTCCCAAGGATTTACAGAAAAATCTTTCCGCGACTTTATAGAGGCACAGTTGGTCATACGAGCATACGCCGAGCAAGAGCTCAACCTCTCTTCTCTTGACGCGACTGAAGATGAAATTCAGCAATTATATGCCCAGGCCACGGGTAATGCCCAAGACGCTCCTTCTTTAGGCGAAGTGCGCCAGCAAGTTGAGGCGCAAATAATCCAGCAGAAAAGCCAGCTTCTTCTGTCTCAACTGATCGACCAGTTACGCATAACCGGCAGCGTAGAAATCAGGATTTAGAAGCAAAGACGGCTCGTCCGAGAGCGCGTGCACAAAAGTCCGCAAGCGGTACAATTCGGGTATGCTCATGAAGCTGATGCGCGGATATTCCAAGCGCGAGTTTTTAAACATGCTCGTGCTCTTTACCGCATACATTGTAGCGTCAGAGGCCGGAGTCCTACTTTACACAGCCGGAGATCCGCTTCCTGCGATTATTTGGGCTCCGGTGGGCATAGCTATCGCCGGTATATTCATGGGCGGCACCCAGCTCTGGCCCGCCATAGTTCTGGCATCCTTTCTGTCAAACATAATAAATGGCAACGCCATCTTGATTTCATTCATCACGGCGCTCGTGGCCGCAATCCAGGCAATTTTGGGAGTCCTTCTTCTCAGGCATTTCGGCTTTGACCGCTCTCTTTCTCGAATGAGCGACCCGCTCGCCCTGATTACGACTGCCTTTGTCGTTTCTCCCATACTGCCTTTTGTGGTAGTTGTTCTCCGCCATATATCCGGCTCCATAACATCAATTGAGAGTTCACTCCCCATTTTCGTCGCTTGGTGGGTGGGGAACACTATGTCCGTTCTCATCCTGGTCCCGTTCCTGCTCAAGTGGATACCGGTACCCGCTTTCGACAGGACTATGCGCCAATATGTGGAAATATTTTCCACTTCGGCGATCACTCTTTTCTTCACCACAATGCTGTTTTGGTCTCCGTACGCAAGCATAGCCAACATTCCCATTATATACTTTCTTCTTATACCGCTGTTCTGGATAGCTATTCGCACCGGCGCGCGTGTAATGACGCTGACTTTATTTTTAATCACGATAATCGCGCTGTCAGGAGTTTTTTACAGCCCTTACGACTCCGGCCTGGCGGGGCTCGCCGAAACACTGGTTCAGACACAAATGTTGCTCATAATATTAGCCATATCCTTCCTTCTTTTCACTTCAATTGAAGAGGAACGTAAACGGGCGGTGAGCAAACTGGCGGAAAAAGTGGAAGTATTGGAGGGTTCGCTTGAGAAGGCAAGCCACGAAGACAGAGCAAAAAATGATTTCATCGCGATTCTCGCGCACGAATTGAGAAACCCTTTGGCTCCCATACTTAACTCAATAGAACTTATAAAAATGAGGGGCATAAAAGCCAAAGAAAGCAAGGACAGCTTGGGTCTGATAGAGAACCGAGTTCTTGTCATAGCAAGCTTGCTCGACGACCTGCTGGACATCTCGCGCATCTCCCACAGGAAATTCTCTCTTGCGCGCCAAGCAATCGACGCCGCGGAAGCGGTCAGAAAAGTGGCGGAGTCCGCAAAAGTTCTCCTGGAGGGCTACGGGCACAAACTGACCCTGCGCACTCCCAAACGCCCCATTTGGATAAATGCGGACCCTCTCAGGATGGAGCAAATTGTAATGAACATGGTTAGCAACGCCGCAAAATACACTCCGCGCGGCGGACATATATGGATAGAAGCATACGAGCAAGCGGGCAATGCGATAATAAGAGTCATAGACGACGGAGTGGGAATACGCTCGGATACAATGAAGCACATTTTTGAGCCGTTTCAGCAATTGCCAAGCACGCGCCGCTCGGAAGGTCTGGGAATAGGGCTGTTCCTGACAAAGCGATTGGCAGAATTGCATAATGGCTCCATCAGTGCACACAGCGAGGGTGAAGGGTGCGGCAGTGCATTTACCGTTTCCATCCCTCTTTCAAATCCTCCCCTATTCGGCAAGCATGGCACCGAGCGCAAAAAAGGAGTGTCTAAATCTCCAGCCCGAAACATGCGTGTCCTCGTGGTTGATGACAACAAAGCGGCGGCGGATAGCATCGCCAAACTGCTCGCGCACAAGAATTATGACGTGGATGTTGCGTACACTGGCAAAGACGCCCTGGCATCAGCCACAAAAAATGCCCCGTCGGCAATCCTGCTCGACCTTGAGCTTCCGGATATCAGCGGTCAAGCGGTTGCACGCATACTTCGCGCCGAGTATAAATTCGCCGGAACAATAATCGCACTAAGCGGATACGGACAGGAAAGGGACCGCAAATCCAGCCGCGAATCCGGGTTTGACCACCATCTTGTAAAGCCAGCCGGCATATACGAAATTGAAAAACTGCTCGCAGAAAAAGACGGCGGACTTTTCGCAACCGCTACGCGCCAAAAAAAATAAAGCCGGCTCTGGCGGCATAAGCGACTACGCCGATTAAAAGAACATCTCCGGCAAACAAAAACGGTGCCAATTTGCCAAACCTGCGCCTGCTAAGCGCGAGTATTATTATAAGCAAATCATTCGGGAAGGGAGTCATTCCTGCATAAACGAACGAACCGCCGTACACAATCCAAGCCGGCAGAGAGTCTGTGTACGAAGTCAGCTTGTCTATGAATTCGCGATTGTAGTAAACGGCAACTTTGCGGCCGTAGACGGCAACATAGTAAAAAATCCCGTCGCTTATCAACACTCCCGCCCCTCCCAAGAGAGCAAGGAAGAACGGATTGGCGCCTCCCAAAGAAGCGGTCGCGGCTGTCGCGTAAAGGGCGGGACCCGTGATGGAAGAAAGCCCGGCAAAAAGCGAGATAAGAAACATAGTGGCATAAACGTTGGCGGTCCCCAATTCCTCCACAACATCTTGCGGCGAGAAAAACAAGATGAACACTGTCCAAAATAGTATACCTGCCGCAAATATTAAGAATGGAAAAAATATATGCCAAAACCATCTCCTCTTCGGAATTTTTCTCTCCGGTCCTCTTTTGTGCTGGCCGCTCGCGTTTTGCTCGCTTTCAGTCATATTTCCTGCTCAAGCACCCTCATCAGCCGTGCACCCCTGTTTCCACAAATAAAAGGGCGAGCATCAATGCAAATCCTATAAGCATCACTGCCGCGTACACCGCCGTGCGGCGTACGCCGGTTGCTTCCCTTCGCAAAGCGGGAATGAGATCGGTAAATGCAATATACAAGAAACCTCCTCCGGCGGCGGCGGCCAAATACGGCACAACCGCTTGCGAAACACCAACGAAAATGAGGGCCCCTATTGCCCCGGCAAACGCCAAAGAAGCGGACGCCAGATTGGCGATAAGCGCCCTGCCTCGGCCAAAACCGGCATGCACAAGCACTCCAAAATCCCCTATTTCCTGCGGAATCTCATGGAGCACAACAGCGGCCGTCGCCGCAATCCCCGCCCCAGTTCCAATAGAAAAAGCGGCGGCAACAACAACGCCGTCAATTATGTTATGGAGCCCGTCGGCCGCCAATATCAATTTGCCGTACGAGCGTATCTCCGGTTCACATTCCCTGCTCCCATTTTTCCCATTGTGCATAACATGGTGATGATGCCAGTGCAGTATCTTCTCCAAAATGAAAAAAATGAGTCCTCCCGCGACGGCGGAAACCAAAACGCTTTGTCGAGAAATCTCAGATAGCGCCTCAGGAATCAAATCGAGTACCGCACTCCCTATAAGCGCTCCGGCAGACAATGCAACCAAAAACGGCAAAAGTGTTTTTAAACTGTCTCTCCTCACCGCAAGCGTAATTACTCCGATAAGGGAAATAGCTGTTACAACCCCCACCCCCAGCAAAGTTTGAGCGACTACTCCCATGCCAATAATTATACGCTAATTGTCAACTCGCCGCACATTCATCGGCGCGCACGCGGGACATTTGCATCCATTCGGCTGAATAAATTCCTCGAAATACTCGTCTCCGTAATCGTAAAATATCTCCTCCCCCTCCCTAATCTTTTTCTTTGCATAAATGAAAATCCGGCTGCCGTCTATTTCCGCTTCGGCATTCGGCCTGCATGAGTGGTTTATGTATCGCGCCTTGTTGCTCCTGAGTGAGCCGTCTATGGTTATCTTCTCATCCACCTCGAAAAGATATTTGGTATTTATATTGTCCGCATCCGATGTCGGAATGATGCGGCCGATATACTCTACTATAAACGCTCCGCGCGGGATCTCACCCTCAGTGAAAAGCCCGAGTCCCCTACCCCGCGCGGAGCGCCTCACCATTAGCCCCGCCCTCTCCTTGCGCTTAGGTTTCCTCATACTCATGAAAGACGAGTATAACAAAACTTCTCGTTTTCCCATATTTTTCGCTACCGCAAACCTGAAAATCATGGCAAACTTTGCCTATGCCAAACCAATTCCACGGAACAGGCGCACAAAGCGCCTCTGATGCGGCGATTGCGGCGCAACAGGGCTCTTTGAGCATATTATGGGTAGTTGTCCTGACTCTCGCGATTATATTCGCGGTATACGGCCTTATGCTTGCATACCATTGGTTTGCATACGGAGAAAATAAGTCCGCGGCCGTATTGACACTGGCAGTATATGCCGCAGTCGGCGGCTTTTTGCTTCTGGTACTTGCCTCACTCGCCCTTTCCATATCTTCATGACCATGCACATACAAGACAGAGAAAAGATATTGGTGCAAACGCGCAAGCACTGGTTCGTGCTTGTGCGGGAAGCATTAGGTACTTTAATTGCCGCCGCTATTCCGCCCATATTGGTTTGGATTATTTTTTCCGAAAGCGCCGGCTCCGGCGCGGCCGTATTGGTGTTTGCAAGCGCGGCATGGCTTCTGCTTTCGTTCATGGCCATTATGACAATATGGACGAATTATATTCTTGACGTTTGGACGGTAACCGACAGGCGCGTGATACATACGGAACAAGTAGGCCTTTTTAAACGCGAGGTCGCGACATTGCGTATGGAGCGCGTACAAGACATAAAAGTGGAAACGCACGGAATAATTGAGTCCCTCCTTAATTTCGGAACTTTAAAAATTGAGAGCGCGGGGCCGACGTCAGAAGACACTGTTATAAAGGGACTGCCCGACCCTTCTCGCATACGAAATGTAATTCTTGAACGGGTGGATTTGTACACGGAAAAGCAGGTGGGGGATACGCGCGCACAGGAAGAGAGATACCGCGAGACGCATTCGGAGTAGTGTGGTACAGTGAAAGTGTCCAAAAACCAACCAAGGAGGTTGAGATGGACGTATACACCCTCCGTCAGGAGGATAAGGAGGTCTAGCCCCCGGCTTCGTCTATTAATGGCTAACGGCCTTTGCCCCGCGAGGAATCGGAAGAATCCTCGCGGGGCTCACTTTTTCCTGCTAAAATCAGCCAATGACAAAAAAGGTGTCCACGGAAAGTTACAAGGGAGTGCGTGATTTCTATCCCAAGGATCAATTCATCCAGCGCTTTCTCTTTGAAACGATGTCGCGTGTAGCCGAGGCGTTCGGCTACGAAGAGTACGGCGCTTCCCTGCTTGAACCGTCCGAACTGTACGAAAACAAGACTTCCGAGGAAATAGTCAGTGAGCAAACATACATGTTCACAGACCGAGGAGAACGCAAAGTAACTTTGCGCCCCGAAATGACTCCGACAGTGGCGCGCCTTGTCGCCGCAAAGCGCCGCGAGTTCGCTTTCCCGCTTCGCTTGTATAGCATTCCGAACGTATTCAGATACGAACGACCGCAAAGGGGGCGACTGAGAGAACACTGGCAGTTAAACGCCGACATCTTCGGGGTTTCGGAAGTGGAGGCGGAGGCGGAAATAATAGCTCTTGCCCACCGCATCATGACCGAATTCGGAGCACGCGAGTCGGACTTTGAAATCCGCATAAACGACCGTGCTCTGCTGTCCAGCATATACGAGAAGCTGGAAATAACGGGAGAGAAGGCGCGCAAGGCAACTCGCTTACTGGACAAGCGCGAAAAGGACAAAAATTTCAAGAAAGAGCTTGTTGAGGCCGTCGGCAAAGACGCGGCCGACAAGCTCGAGCAGGCGCTCGAGGAAACCAGCTCAACCGCGTACTTCGAGCAGTTAATAGGGATTCTGCGAAACGCTTACAGCATAAGAAACGCCGCCGTAGACACATCCATAGTACGCGGATTCGATTATTACACCGGCATGGTTTTTGAAGTGTACGACACAAGCCAAGAGAACAAGCGCTCGCTTTTCGGAGGAGGCCGCTACGACAACCTTATGGAGATATTCGGTAGTGAGCCGATTCCCGCTGTCGGTTTCGGCATGGGAGACGTTACCGCGCGCGACTTTCTGGAAACGCACGGCCTTCTTCCCTCTTACGCCCCCGCCACCGAGCTCATGCTGTGCCCTCTGTCACGCGATACATTGTTGGAAACGCTGAAGTTGGCGCAAGCCCTGCGAAGCGCCGATGTAACCGTGGCGATTAATTACTCCGGCAGGCGTGTTCGCGACATGATAGCGCAGGCCGACAAAATGGGCATTCCTTTCATAATCTGCATAGGTGAAAAGGAAATTGATACGGGCAAGTACACCATAAAGCATTTGGAAAGCGGAAAAGAGACGACTCTTTCGGCGGACCGCATTGCCGATCATTTATTCTCCTCGGCCGGCTAAACAACCGCCAAAATACCCAAAAACAGCCGAGATATCCCTGTCTGCGTGCGCACGCACAGGCAGACAGATATCTCTCGGTGTTTTTTCAGTGCAACAAGTGCAGTAGAAGTCGCCGAGATATAACATGCAACACCATACATATTTCATATGTCTACCAAAATTCTTAAGAACTTTAGATTGTCAGAGTGTTTTGTCACGCACCTTTCCCACTACAGAAATAGCGCCCCAAAAGAGCCTCGCGAAGGTCCGACCTTCGCAACAACACGTAAAAAACGCCAAAAAGCTCTCGCGTTTTTCAAACACCTGAGGGCATATTATCTTGCATGCGCAGTATGTTCGACTTCGTAAGTTGCACATGTGAGGATGACTGCGTCCTACCTGCTTTTATTTTAGACGACCGCTTAAAATAAAAGCAGAAGTGTATCGAAGGCGAATATGCGGGGTATAGCATTGCTTGTTGCTTGTTTAATGCAATAATGACATTTTGTAACTTAGTTTGATTCAAAACTCTTACTTCATCATTCAAAATTCAATCCTATGCGCGTTGTTACATTTGATATTGAAACCGTCCCACAGCCCGGTGCAACAACATTTGACGTTACAACACAGGACATCACCGTTGTTGGTATACACGATTCCGAACAAGACGCGTACGCCTGCTACACGGTAGATGAACTTGGCGAGCTGTGGAAGGTATTGGAGCACGCCGATATGCTTGTGGGCTACAACTCAGACCATTTTGATATTCCTATTCTCAACAAATACTACCCAGGTGAGCTCAAGCAAATAAAAAGTTTGGATCTCCTCAAGGAAATATACAAAGTGCTCGGCCGGCGCGTGCGTCTTGATGCAGTTGCCGAAGGTACACTTAAAGCAAACAAAAGTGGCAATGGTCTGGAAGCGCAAACATGGTGGCGCAACGGTGAAATTGAGAAAGTGAAATCATACTGCCTTAAGGATGTGGAAATAACCAAGCGCATTTTTGACTATGCACTTGAAAACCAAGCGCTCAAGTTCAAGGAGCTTGGTAAAGTACACGATGTAAGACTAGACACCTCAAACTGGCTCACCCCCACCAGCGCAAGCATCACGAGGACGTTGGGGTTATAAAAAGAAAACCCCGGCCAACGATGTTGGCCGGGGTCAATGGCTGTTTTCTCACACGACAAGGCTACTCCTTAGCGGATTTCGCCCGCTTCCGGAGATTAAACGCCGGGGACACGTGAAAAAGATAGGAAAGAGGACGTAACGCCTCGTCAAAGGCGAAGCGAAGAGTTTCTTCATACTCTTCGGGCATCGCCTTGAGCATCAGCGCATACACTGCGACTGTTTCCTGCAACTGCCTGACCTTGCGGTCAGACACATCACAGGCGACCCAGATGGGATGATTGACGTTGAAGTGCAGAACTCCCTGACGGGAATCGAGCTCCCAAAGACGATCCGACCCATCCATCGCGATGTACGAGAACTGAAGCCCGAGGCTATCCCTCTTCACCAGCGTCCGTTGCTTGCCGCGAGGGCCGGCGACGGTATAGGGCTCGTGAGCAGGCCTGTCCTCGGTCGGACTGTCGCGTTCGCCAGATTCACTTTCGTTGCCCTTCTCCCTAGAATCGATCCCATGAGTCGAGAGAGCGGGCTCATCCTGCTTACCGGCGACCTTATCCTCTGAACGAGGAGTGTGTCCCGAGCCAACGTTGCCGAGCTTGAAGCCACCCAACACCGAACGGATGTCAGCGAAAGCGGGATCCTTCAGCATCGCCTCGATTTCGCGAAGCGACTGAAGGCCCAACTCCTGATACCGCTGGTCGCGGCGGGCTTCCTTGACCTCTTCGAGGTGCTTGGCTCCATACTTCTGAAACCACGTTTCGATCGCGGCGCAGAAGCCAACGAACGCATCGTCCTTCTCGAACGACTTGCGCGTCGAATGAAGCTTTACCTTCTCGCCGAGGATTTCTCCCTCGAAGACGCCGGAGAGCATGGCTGCTGCCACCTCATCAGGAAGCAAGCTGTCCGCCGAACGGGCGAGCAGATTGAACCCAAATCGGTAGTCATTGTCCGCCTCGCCGACGATCACCTTGCCGTTCTGCCCTCTGGTCGTTTTCGGAGCCAGAAAGAGACGGAACGTCATCTTACCGGCCTCGGAGTCGTTAATGACGACTTCACCAAGCGAGCGTCCCGTGAAGAGCTTCGCGCGGACACCCTCTCGGATCTCGGTCGTGCCGTCTTCATTCCCGAACTTGAGATTGAGGGCGACCTTGTTCCGGCGCATGACTGCGCCGAACCGCTCGAGAATCGCTTCCGCGAGTGCGTCGATTGAGGTGATGCGCGAGATGATCTTGTCGGTAGAGTACCTCAAGATGTTTACCTCGGTGCGCCACATGACGGTCGTCATGCCCTTCGGCCCCTTCTGACCCTTCTTCGAGATGAAGAAGATGTCGGGACGAGAGCGCTGGGGGATCATCACGTCCTTCACCTGCCGCCGAATGTCCTCGGTGACAAACGTCCACTCCCGATACCCGTTCACCACGGCACGAGGACCGGAGATAAAGGTAAAGGTGTGACACTTGTCGAGCGGAGAGATTAGCCCTATGCCAAAACGGCCGAGCTTTCCCTGCTCCTTCTGCGACAAGCAGACGCGCTGAAGCGCTTCCTCGAACGTGGATTCGGTGACTCCGTCACCATCATCGCGGATCGCGATGTGCCGCGTCTTACGGTTTAGGACGACCGAAATCGTCTTCGCGTTCGCATCGATCGCGTTCTGAACCTGCTCCAGAATGACATCCAGGATCGTCGGATAGTCCGAAGAGACCCGGCAGAACGCCTCTCCCATATGAAAGTCAAGGCGCGAATGACTGCCGGTCTTGCCGTCGGAGGTGGACTTTTTGAGCGCTGATATGCTCATTGGTAGTTCCTTTCTGCTGATTTTGCTGATTGCTGTTATGAGGAGTGCATCTTGCGCGCTCGCTCACCGCACAGGCGGAAGAGCAAGTTCGCAAGCCTGAAGACACCATCACCACCGGCGAGTTCGCGCACGCGGGCGCGTTCTTCGGCAGTGAAGCCATCGGAGCTGGCTGCCCGCGCAAGCGGGATCAACGCCTTCACCGAAGCCCCGAGGGATTCGATGATGACATCACGATCTCGCGGCTGTACGACCGGACGCAAAGGATGTACCACTCGTGGCTGCTTTGCCGCTCCAAGATCGTCCTCTGCTGAAGTTCGAGACGTGCCGTCGTTCAGCTGGATTTTCTTCGTCGAACGCTTCTTCTCAAGAAGTTGATCCCCGTAGACTTCCACAAACGACGTGAACTCATCCAGCCTCTGCTTCGATACGCCTTGCGTGCCGCGAAAGACGGCGAGCAGCGTATCGGTTCCGCCTCGACCTTCCGAGTACCCAACGAGTTGGGCGATTTCGCGAAGGGTTGCGATACGAAACGCGAACAATCGCGCTGCGTCTCGCACCGGCGGATTCAACGACTGAAGCTCCGCGACGTTATAACCAAGAAACTCCATATAGAACCGGAGCCGCAGAAGTGGCTCGCCGACTGGTATCATTTCACCCCTGAACCAACGACGTACGGTTGAGTCAGTAACTCCTACAAATGAAACGATGGTCTTTCGTTTCTCAAGATCGCCTTTAGTTGCCTCTGCAAGATGGGCAACGCAGGCCGCCGTTGTTCCTTTGAACACTGCACTCATCACGCTCTCCTTGCTAATTGCTTAGTTGCTGATTGCTTAGTGGGAATTACTGGACGAGCCCTTTCAGCTCGCCAACCGCGAATGAAAAGAGTGGTGCCAAATAATTCCACCACCTGCTCGCATTGCGGATCACGATCTCCTTCCCAGAAGGAAAGGGAGAAGGTGACACTGTCGTTCATTCGCAGGTCGCCACAATCCTCGATCGGATAGGCAACAACGTAATTCTCCTCCACTTTTGTGACTACCGCACGGATAGGCACAAGCGTAGGATCTTGCTGGCTGCTCATTGCATATTTTCCTCTTTCACTTTCAATGATCTGCTGCTGCTGACATGATTATACCATGCGAATCGGACTTATCAATACACAGGCAAAACGAAAGGTCCCAAATTGGGACCCTATAAGTAACCCTGTTTCGCTTTGCATTTTATACTCCCAAAAAGATAGGGCGAAACCGATTGCTCGGCTTCGCCCCTGATTTGTCGATTGAAATTGATGATTGAACTCAGGACTTCAACTGCTTGAACCTCGCCATAAGTTCGGCAGAGACAGACTTCGGGTCAACCTTGGAGGTCGCCGCCAGTTTCGCTTCAAGCAACGAAATCTTCTCGTCCTTTTCAACGTGCGCATCCTTCAACCGCTCGACTTCAGCGATGACTTCAGCCAGATTTTCGTTCATCCGGTTAATGTCATCTTCGTTGACCGCCGAACTAGACGCCGTAGCCTCCTTCAGCTTATCCAGCCGCTTTTGGAGAACGGTGTTTGATCTCTGAAGCTCCATGCGCTCGTTCATATGCTTCAGAACGGCACAAACGCTCTCTTCCATCACGATCAGGTCGAAGCAAGCGGGATCGAGTACCAAGTACTGGTACATTGGCTCGCTTTTCTTGCTCCCGTCCTTGTTGAGCTTACGAACAAGCCCCATAAAGTTCAGGAAAAGCACGAGATGAGCTACGCCAACTTTGAACCCGGCGTCTTCGAGCGTCTTCTGGATAGAAAAACGCCCAAGGTAACGACCAACTTCATCCTGTTCGCACAGCGCATGAAGACAGGTTACTGCCGCGCGTGCAGTGGCGATGAGGTCATCACCTTTCCCGGTTTTGGGATTGATGGTCGAGATGGTATAAGGCAACTTCTTGCCCATGCTCATTGCTCCTTGCGTTGCTATTCGGAAGCACGGCGTCTCCGTGCTTTCATCGGACTAAAATCAGGTAAACACATATAAAAGTATTTGTCAAGTTTGTTGCACCACCAGTGCAAGCATCACGAGGACGTTGGGGTTATAAGTGCGGAGGAGGTGGGACTCGAACCCACAAGCGCTTGCGCGCGCCGCTTTTCGAGAGCGGTCCGTTACCAATTCCGGGCACTCCTCCTGTTGACGAATACAATACCATATTTTGTAACGTGGACGAAAATGCGATACTATAGGGGACGCCTGCCACAGGCAGGTTGCTGTTTTTCAATCAGCACTGGCCCCATCGTCTAGCCAGGTCAGGACGCCAGGTTTTCATCCTGGAAACCCGGGTTCAAATCCCGGTGGGGTCACAAATAGTCCTTACCATAGTAAGGACTATAGTATATACTACGTCTCACAAAAGTGTGCGCCTAAATTCACCAGCAAAGACTAAGTTTTAGTTACTCCCTGTTGAGCCTATCCTCCTCCTCAATTAAAGGCGAAAATAAGGTATCGTACGTGTATGCATAACCCCTTCTACAACGATATTCTAACCGCCGAGTATATTGCTACCGTGGTACTTCTTATTTTCTTCGGTGCAAACATATTTGATGAGCCAGACAACATTTTTATGTCAATGGGTATGCTCTCACTTTTAGTGCTCTCTGTTGCGGTCATGGCGTATCTCTTCTTCTATCAGCCGCTTATCTTGATGATGGAGAACAAGCACGCAGAGGCCGCTCGATTCTTTCTTACAACACTTGGAGTTTTCGCGGGCCTCGTGCTTGCTTTTCTCGGTGTAGGAATAATGATCTCACTGGTAATGTAAACAAATGTGGAGCTTCTTTCTCTAATAGTAATTACTATGGTACTTACTATAGTCATTACTATGGCGTATACTACCAATTGTTGAATTTTACTATTCCTAAAGATATTGTATATTTTGAAACATGTTTGCCTCTATCGGAAAGCTAATACTTAACAAGACCATACCTGAAGAAAAACAGGAAGAATTTAGTCTGCGCATCAACAACAGCCGCGTGTACCGGCAACTGCTGACACGCGGAACTCTGGGCTTTGGCGAGTCCTATATGAACGGCGACTGGGACTGTAACGACCTGGCAGGATTCATCGCATACATCAGACAAGAGAGAGGCATGTCTTTCACCCATCTCACTCCGCCATCGATGTGGCTGGCCATTAAATCAAAGCTCATCAATATGCAATCGCCCAGGCGGGCGAGTATGGTTGGAAAGCGGCACTACGATATCGGCAATGATATTTACAAAACAATGCTAGACCCGCGCATGGTCTACACATGCGGATATTGGGCACACGCTAAAGATCTTGCACAAGCGCAGGAACACAAGCTTCGCTTGATTTGCGAAAAGCTACACCTTAAGCCTGGCCAAAAAGTCCTTGATATCGGTTGCGGTTGGGGTAGCTTCGCAAAGTTCGCGGCAAAAGAATACGGTGTTGAGGTAGTAGGTATTACCGTATCCGAAGAGCAAGTAGATCTCGGGCGGAAGCTGTGCAAAGGGCTTCCTGTTGAGATTAAATTCCTAGACTACCGTGCCCTACCAAAAGAATACCCAGCAGGCTATTTCGACGCAGTTGTTTCCATAGGCATGTTTGAGCACGTCGGCCCCAAAAACTATGAAAAATACTTCGATGACGCACGTGCTGTTTTGAAGCCCGGAGGCCTATTTCTTCTGCACACCATTGTTGGAGAAACCGAACGACCAGAACCATGGCTCCATCGGTATATTTTCCCAAACGGCGTTCTTCCGTCATTGCAAAGAATTTATAATGCTGTTCACACACGGTTTACTGTTGAAGATGCACATAACTTCGGAGCAGATTATGACAAGACACTCTGTGCATGGTATCAAAACTTTGATCGTAGCTGGCCTGAGCTGAAGGAGAAATACGGCGACCGATTCTACCGCATGTGGAGATATTATCTCCTCACATGCGCCGGCATGTTCCGCGCGAGAAGGATACATCTTTTCCAATTTGTCCTCTCACCCACCGGTGTTTCCGGCGGTTACTCATCCGTGCGATAAGTATCTTATGGTTATAGGCACGGTATACTAAATGCATGCAAAATCCTGTCTACAACGCCATCGCAGCAGCCGGATATATTGCGGGCGTGGTGCTCCTTATTTTCCTCGGTGCGAACATATTTGATGAACCAGACAACATTCTTATGCCAATGGGCATGCTCTCACTCCTCGTATTTTCAGTCGCGATAATGGCGTATCTCTTTTTCTATCAGCCGCTTATCTTGATGATGGAGAACAAGCACGCAGAAGCGGCACAATTCTTCCTCACAACGCTCGGCATCTTTGCATGTATCGTAGCTGCCTTCCTCGCTGCGGGAGTAATAATTTCCTTCATAACTTAGAAACAAAACTTTCTGTAAAACAAGAAGCCCTAGGGAAGAAAAAAGTGCCTACTCCCTAGGGCTCGCGCAGTAATAGATGTACGCAACAATGTTTTCTTCCCCAATATCGATCGCAAACATATACTCGCAATCGTGGGTGTCGTCTTCTGAGGGCGCACTCAGGGAAACAAAATGATTTTCCCAACCTGGAATGGCTATTAGTTGCTGAGTACCTTTTGCCTCTCCTATAGTAGACTTGATTTGCTCAAACCGCTCCTTCGTTATGCCAATCATATCGTAACTCCCTACTGTAAAAAGGACTTGAGACGCCGCCTCACAGCCTCTACACTACTACAATCTGAGACTTTGTCAACTTTTTGTATAAAAACACCGTGCTCCACTAGCGTAACGCTCTTTACTTCCCTTCTAAGCTTGCTCATGCCCATATCAATAAGATATACGTTCGAATGAGAATCATTGTTAACTTGATTCCTGTGGATCATTACGTTACCAGCTCCCACATCCAGATGAAACAATCCCTCCGTTTCATTCGCTACTTTCAAGAAGGAGTTGAGTTTAGTGAACAATTTATCAATATCGGCATTCATTGGTAACTGCTCTACTCCATCTAAAATATCCCTAACTGAAACTGCATCCAATCGCTCCATCGCAATTAAGGTGAGCTGAGGATCAGTTGAAAAATACTCAAGACGCGGCACTCCCACGCCTAGCTTCTTATATTTATCTGCAATTTCATAAAAACGACCCTGCATTCCTGCTTCATGGATTAATGAATTTTGCGGAGGTATAGGCGGCCTAGTTAAGAATTTGTATGCCATCCTTTCGTTGACTGGGTCAGCAACCACACGTCCATTTTCTCCACGACCCAATTCCTTTGCGCCTCGAAGACGTTCTTGCATCCTTTCCACAAATTCGTCTGAAAGCTTTTTCGTAACCTCAACATTTCTCGGCAGCTCATCAATTAACGCTTCTTTGCGACGGTCCACAAGCTCCTTTAACTTTCGGTATCTCTCCAACATAGGTACGTTTTGATTTGCATCATCAAAACGTGCCTGAAGCTCTTCAGGCAAAGAAAATTCTAGCTTTGAGATTTCTTTCTCAATTTCATCATCAGACTTTGCATTTTCCTGCTCATCTTGCCTTTCCGATGCCACAGACCCATCCTTACTCTCTTTCTGTAAAGATGATTTGGGAAAACGTTCCATGTAATAGACATGATAGGCTATTTTTATATACTTTTGAAGAGGGCGATTAGCTCAGTTGGCTAGAGCGCAACATTGACGTTGTTGAGGTCACAGGTTCGAGCCCTGTATCGCCCACTAGAAACACAGGCGTTGGAGCATGTCTCCGGCGTTGTGTGTTTTCTTGGGCGTACAGGGCTCGAACGGCGGAGGCGGTATACAAGATGCGAAGCGCAGCGGAGCATGCTTGTCGCCGAGCCGTGACCCGCGGCACTTATCCTGAGCTTGTCGAGGGATTAGTGACCGTCAGGTCGAGCCCTGTATCGCCCACTAGAAACACAGGCGTTGGAGCATGTCTCCGGCGTTGTGTGTTTTCTTGGGCGTACAGGGCTCGAACGGCGGAGGCGGTATACAAGATGCGAAGCGCAGCGGAGCATGCTTGTCGCCGAGCCGTGACCCGCGGCACTTATCCCGAGCTTGTCGAGGGATTAGTGACCGTCAGGTCGAGTCCTGTATCGCCCACAGATCTCTATTCACACCCACCTGCCGACGGTGTGTGGCATATTGTTATACTGAATATACTAGTGGCGAACGATTTTATTATGAACAAAACGCTCTCAGTACAGCAAATGTACTTTTTATCAGGTCTGCTATTTACGGTTGGCTTTGCATTAAGCCTGGTCGCGGGATTTGTTTATCCTCTCCCTGCCCATGATCCGGAGACAATAACGGACACAGTGGCAATCATTGACACCACCCTTTGGATCATTCCGATCGTCGGGTCTGCCCTGTTCTTGCTTGGCTTTGCGACCAGCCGCTCAAAGTAGCGCTTTCGCTCCCTTTCCATTAAGATGGCAAGGATGAGAATCCTTGGCATTGAGACCAGCTGTGATGAAACAGCCGTCTGCCTCATTGAAGCAGACGGCTCTCTCCCTGCGAACACCGAGAAGTCAAACGACTTCCAATTCACAATATTCGGCAACGCCCTAATGTCGCAGGCAGAAATGCACGCCGAGTATGGCGGGGTGTATCCGAATTTGGCCAAGCGCGAGCATGCACGTAATCTCGTTCCGATACTCGTTCAGGCACTAACAGAAGCAGGCGCGCTCGTGCTCACCGAATCTCCCGGTGTCTCAAAAAGACAGCTGGATGAGCTAAGGGAAATGCTTTCGCGCGAGCCAGGACTCTTTGCGCGCCTTGCGATTTTCCTCGCAAGCTACGAAAAGCCCGATGTTGATGCGATTGCAATCACCAATGGCCCCGGTTTGGAACCGGCACTGTGGGTGGGGGTGAACTTCGCACGCGCATTGGCGCATGCCTGGGATATCCCCATCGTAGCAGTGAACCATATGGAGGGACACATGGTCATTTCGACAGCAAAAGAGAGCGGCATCTCGCCATTTCCCCTACCCGCGCTCGCGCTCCTCATATCCGGCGGCCACACCGAACTCGTGCTCATGCCAAAATGGCTCTCGTACGAAAAAGTGGGCGAGACGCGCGACGATGCAGTGGGCGAAGCGTTTGACAAGGTGGCGCGTCTTCTTGGGCTTCCCTATCCTGGAGGACCTGCGATTTCCAAACTGGCACAAGAGGCACGCGATGAAAAATTGAGCAAGCCATTCTCGCTCCCGCGCCCCATGGTCGGCAGTGGTAATCTGGATTTTTCCTTTTCCGGCATCAAAACCGCCGTGCGCCTCCTAGCAGAAAAACAAAATAATCTAACCGATACAATAAAAAAGCAAACTGCGCGCGAGTTTGAGGACGCTGTGGCCGAAGTGGTATGCAAAAAAACCGCCGCCGCAATTGAGGAATATGGAGTGCAAACACTCATTGTCGGCGGCGGCGTATCGGCAAATCGCTTTATCCGCCACGAGCTTGCAAATATGATTATGGCGGAATTCATGGGGCTCGAATTTCGCATTGCGGCGCCGGAGTATGCCACCGACAACGCACTCATGATCGCTCTGGCGGGATACTTTCATGCCATGCGCGGCGAATATTCTGAAATTGAAACCCTGCGCGCCGCCGGCAACTTGTCTCTGTAAAGTGAAGTAAGGGGGCGACGGCCATTGATGGCCGCCGCCTGCAAAACGTACTATGCTCGCTTTTTCTGCGTTTGGCGCAGGTCGTCAATAAGTTCCTCCCATCCCTCCTCCGTCGTAGGAGTGGGGACATGTTTCTCCATGCAATACTTCCAAACCTTCAAGCGAAAGACGGAATACTCTGCCAGCCCGAGATTGCGGAAAAGCTCACCGTTCCCCTTGCCGCATTTTTGGAGCCAGTAGCGCTCTATTGTAACCGCACTAGTCATGTGTGGGTTCCTCCCGCTAAACGTTGACTGCTTCCAGAATAGCGCACGTCAATATTTGTGCAATGCTTCCATTTTGGCAAATGCCTAACGACATACTAAACACTAAACCCCTAGAACCCACTAACTCTCACGGTCGTGAGAGTTAGTGGGTGCGCGTACACAGACACACAGACAGAGGATATCGTTCGCTTGTACTTGCCGATATCGCGCAAAATAGCTACCATTTTGAAGATGAACGACGAAAACCCAGCAATCCCAGAGAAATTCCTCAAACCATACGACCCACAGGCAACAGAGGCAGTAATCTACCAGCGCTGGGAAGAGTCCGGCTACTTCAACCCCGACACTTGTATTGCAAAAGGTATTGCTGACCCTGAAAAAGAACACTTTTCTATCGTTCTCCCACCACCAAATGTAACCGGCACGCTTCATATGGGGCACGCCTCAATGCTCGCCATTGAGGATATTCTTGTGCGCTACAATCGCATGATTGGTAAACCAACGCTCTGGATACCAGGTACTGATCACGCCGCCATCGCAACTCAGGAGAAAGTTGAAAAAGAGTTGTATAAGAAAGAAAAGAAGACACGGCACGATCTTGGCCGCACTGAATTTTTGAAACGCGTGGAGGAATTCGCAAAAGACAGCCACGACACCATCGTGGGACAAGTGCGCGCCATGGGCTCGTCCATAGACTGGAGCCGCGAGGCATACACGCTTGATGAAGCACGCTCACTCGCTGTTAATACCGCTTTTAAGCGCATGTTTGATGCGGGACTTATTTATCGCGGGCATCGCATCGTTAACTGGGATTCGGCATTGCAAACCACTGTTTCAGATGACGAGGTTGAGTATGTGGAACAAACAGACAAATTTTATTACCTCAAATACGGACCCTTCACCATCGGCACCGCCCGCCCTGAAACCAAATTTGGCGATAAGTACGTTGTCATGCACCCTGATGATGAACGGTACAAAGAATACGAACACCGACAGCAGATAGAACTTGAGTGGATTAACGGACCGATCACGGCAACCATCATCAAAGACGAGGCGGCAGATCCTGAAATGGGCACCGGTGTGATGACCATTACTCCCGCGCACAGTGCAATTGACTTTGAAATTGCCGAGCGACATGAGCTTGATGTTGAACAGGTCATTGATGAACGCGGACTCCTTCTTCCTATTGCGGGTGAATTTGAAGGACAACACATCAAAAAAGCACGCGAAGTCATCGTAGAGAAACTGCAAAGAAAAGGGTTGGTGGAGAAAATTGACGAGAACTACCTACACAGTGTTGCAACAAACAGCCGCGGTGGCGGCATTATTGAACCGCAAGTGAAACTGCAGTGGTTTATTGATGTGAACAAGGAGTTTTCTCTTCCCCACTGCACAATTCCGGGCATTCAGCCGGGGCAGTCAACAACACTGAAGAAAACGATGCGCCATGCGGTGGAAGGCGGTGCTATCCGACTCATGCCTGAGCGCTTCACAAAAACGTACTATCACTGGATAGATAATCTTCGCCCGTGGTGTATCAGCCGCCAGATATGGTACGGGCACCGTATTCCCGTGTGGTACCGCGGCGAAGAAATTCATGTGGATGTTGAACCGCCTGAGGGCGACGGATGGGAGCAAGACCCGGACACACTGGATACGTGGTTCTCTTCCGGCCTCTGGACCTTCTCAACACTCGGCTGGCCAAATGAGGAAGCCCCAGATCTTCAGCGCTATCATCCTACTACAGTACTAGAAACCGGATATGACATTTTGTTTTTCTGGGTCGCCCGCATGATACTCATGACAAGTTTTTTGCTTGGTACTGTTCCCTTCCGCTATGTATATTTGCACGGACTTGTACGCGATGAGCAGAATCGAAAGATGAGCAAGTCACTCGGCAACATCATTGACCCGATGGATATGATAAAAAAGTACGGCGCCGATGCAACGCGCCTGTCATTAGTGATGAGCGCCGCGCCCGGCAACGACATGCCTATTTCGGAAGATCGCGTTCGCGGCTACAAGCATTTTGCGAACAAGATATGGAATATTTCACGATTTGTGCTGGAAAACACTTCTGATGCTGGCGAGGATGCCGATATAAGCGATGCGGACGCCGCGCTCCTTGACGAGGCGAGGAGCATGGCACGCTTCGTCGCGCAAAGCATAGGGGAATTCCGGCTCGATCGTGCTGGAGACACTGCGTACCATTTCGTGTGGGACAGATTCGCCGCGGAAATTTTGGAAGAATCAAAGCCGATTTTAAGCGGGGACGATGCGAGTGCTCGCATGTCCCGTAGGCGAATGCTTTATGAAATACTTTCAATTTCGCTCAAGATTCTGCATCCCTTCATGCCATTCGTAACCGAGGCCGTTTGGCAGGAACTGCCGCGAAAAGATGTGGAAATTCTTATGGTTGCAAAATGGCCCGGTGAAGATGCGGATTAACGCAACAAGGGACGCGCGGACATTTTCCACTGTGCATGAGTCGGGAAATACTGCCTGTATGCGGTAATATTTGTACATGTCGGAAATTACCACAATAGCGCTCGCCGCGGCAGGGGGTATTCTTCCCGCACTCGCATGGCTCTGGTTTTGGTTGCAGGAAGATTCAAGCCACCCTGAACCGCGACGTTTAATAGTTCTTGCCTTTTTCGTCGGCATGGTCGCGGTTGCGATAGCCATACCACTGCAAAAAGGCGCGGCGACATTTTTCTCGCTTGCCGGAACATCTTTGTATGTTGCTTGGTCGGCAATAGAAGAAGTGGTTAAATACTTTGTGGCCAGTGTGTCCGTGCTTAAAACCCGATACGCCGACGAGCCGATAGACATGGTTATATACATGGTGATTGTCGCACTGGGATTTGCCGCCGCGGAAAATGCCCTGTTTCTCGTGGCTCCGCTGACAGGGTCGGAGTTCGTACAAACAATCTTGACCGGAAATCTGCGGTTTATGGGAGCAACTCTTCTGCATGTCGTATCTTCCGCCGTCATAGGTGTCGCGCTTGCGCTCGCATTTTACAAGTCGAAGCATGTAAAACGCCTTTATTTACTGGCCGGAGTTATCCTCGCCATCGCTTTGCACAGCGGTTTTAACTTCCTTATACTTAACACACCCGACACGGGAGTATTCAGAACATTCGGTCTTGTGTGGATCGGTGTTGCCGTATTGCTCGGAGTGCTTGAGTTAATCAAACGCATGTACAAAAGGCGACCAAAAAACAAATAACTTATCCCACTATGAAAAAACGCTCATTTTTCGACAGATTCACCGGCACAGACAACAATTTCGATAGTTATGAGGATCTCTTTGAAGATGAGAGACCTACTGCAGGCGAAGAGATTCCTGAAGAAGTTGAGAACGACAATAAACCCGCCAAAAGTACCGGCGATAAACACACTAGTTGGATTGAGCAGGAAGCAAGAGAGGGCGATTTGTCGGTGGATGTATACCAAACGGACGATGCCATAGTGGTTAAAGCGCTCATTGCGGGTGTTTTGCCGGGCAACGTGGATATATCGGTTACGCGCGACATGCTAACCATTGAAGGGCGGCGCGAAGAGGAGCGTGAAGTGGAGGAAGGCGGATATTTCTACAAGGAGTTGTACTGGGGTTCGTTTTCACGAAGCATCTTACTTCCCGAAGAAGTGGACGTTGACATGGCGGAAGCAACGGAGAAGCACGGCGTTCTCATGATTCGCCTGCCGAAAATAAACAAAGCTCGTTCAACCAAACTCAAGGTAAAAAGCCGATAGTTTTGTGCTTGGGGGCGGATTCGAACCGCCGACTTTCGCTTCTTCAGAGCGACGCTCTAACCAACTGAGCTACCCAAGCGCTGAGATACTGTAGCACATTTGGCGAGCATTTTCATGCGCTTCTGAGACACGTCTTACTCCTCACGATTGAAATACGAGCTGAAATCAAAATCCCCTCCCACTCCGGGAATCTGACTGTACACCTCCAAAAGACTGCCTAGGGTCGGCGCAAGGTATTGAAAATATAGCCATATTGGCAATCCAATGAATATAGCGTAAAGGATAATCTTGAA
>Ga0210057_1000451_pt1 | contig 68121 bp, 71 predicted proteins | sample CryGeyCG2114_010_2_FD_183968 | JGI IMG/M metagenome (GOLD analysis project Ga0210057, IMG submission 183968) | Groundwater microbial communities from aquifer - Crystal Geyser CG10_big_fil_rev_8/21/14_0.10 (SPAdes) (version 2) | ecosystem: Environmental > Aquatic > Deep subsurface > Groundwater ...
AAACCGCCGGTATTATCCGGAAGGTTGATGTTTTTAACATTGAAACAGGCAGGGTAAAAAATTTTTCCCCGGAAGCTTGCCAGTTCAGCTACCGGGAAAGCATATTCAAAAAAGGACAAAATTTTATTATTCTTGGAGCCGAATTTGAATTGAAGCCGGGAAATAAAGAAGAGATAAAGAATAAGATGTTGGAATATAAAGAAGCCCGTACCTCCAGCCAGCCGAAATTTCCCAGCCTGGGATGCAATTTTAAAAATATTATAGCAACCGATGAAATCAAAGAAAAAGTTATGAAAGTTAATCCTGACGGTTTAGGGAAAATAAAGGGCGGGAAGATAGGAGCGGCCTGGTTTATTGACCAAACAGATTTGAAAGGCTATCAGATCGGCGGGGCAAAAGTGAGCGACGAGCACGCTAATTTTATTATTAAATGCTCTGAAGAGGGAAAAGCCGATGATGTGGCGCAGCTGATCAGCTATATAAAACAGCAGGTGCGCGACAAATTCGGGATACAGTTGCAGGAAGAATTGCAGTACGTGGGATTTAATTAATGTCATCGCAAGCGGAGTGAAGCGATCTCATGACATAAAAAATGACAATAAATATTTTAGGAGTTAATACTTCAACAGACAGTAAACAGGAGATTTTAAAGAAAGTCTCTTATTTTTTGAGCGGCAATAAACAAAGATATATTGTAACTCCAAATCCGGAATTCCTGCTGGCGGCGGCTAAAGACGAGGAATTTTATTATATTTTAAACAAGGCGGACATCGCGATTCCGGACGGAGCAGGTTTGACGCTGGCGGGTTTACTTATGGGCAGGTTGGTGGAGAGGATATCCGGAGTTGATTTAATGCGCGATATTTGCAAAATAGCCGAGCAGGAGAATAAAAGTGTGTTTCTGCTCGGCGGGACGGAAGGAGTTGCTCGCGAGGCGGAGCAGAAATTAAAAAAGTTATATCCCAATTTGCGAATTGCCGGCGCGGAAACAGGGCTGGAAGCGGGAGAGTGGGCGATAGAGAGAGGACAGTGGGTAAAGGGAGAAGCGCGAAGTAAGAAGTTGGAAGCAAGAGTTAATGAAGTTCAGCCGGACATAATATTCGTGGCGTTCGGACATATAAAACAAGAAAAATGGATGTTTCACTCCTTGCCGCACCTGCCGTCCGTGAAAATAGCCATGGGTGTGGGAGGAAGCTTTGATTTTATAGCAGGTCGGATAAAGCGGGCGCCTAAAATTATGCGAATTATCGGCCTGGAATGGCTGTGGAGATTACTGCAAGAGCCGAAAAAGAGGATGCCGCGGATTTATGACGCGGTTGTTAAATTCCCGGTAAAATTTATCCAGTGGCGATTCATTAATCCATATTTTTACCGGCCGAACGTGGCCTGCCTGTTGTATAAAAGGGATGAACAGGGTAAAATTAAAGTACTTTTAGCCGAACGGCGCAATGAAGCAAACCATTGGCAGCTTCCCCAAGGAGGAACGGATAGAGAAGATTTAGAGACAGCCGGCAGCCGCGAATTGCGGGAAGAGATAGGAACAGATAAATTTAAACCCGAGGCATTTTTTAAAAATGTTTACCGTTATAAGTTCGGCGACGGGTTAGGGCGGTCTGAAGTTCGCGCCTCTTTATTAAGCGGATATAAAGGTCAGAAACAAGGGTTATTTATCGCCCAATTTTTAGGCAAGGACAGTGATATCACCATAAATTATTGGGACCATCGCAGCTGGAAATGGGCTGATTTAGAAAAAGCGGCTGATGAAGTCTGGAAACTGCGCCAGGAAGCAACTAAAATTTTTATAGATAAATTTAAAATTAGTTGTCATTTCGAGGAGCGGAACGAAGTGAAGCGACGAGAAATATAAATGACAAAAAATATGAAATTCGCGCTGAAAAAATACGTTTACATCGCCAACGATATTACCAACATGCTGTTAAAAAAAGAGCACGCCAAAGAAGACAGGCGAGTGAGGAATTTAGCCGTGATTATTATAGTGATCGCGGCGGTGCTAATCGCTTCGCTGGCCATTAATGTTTATTTCGTAACCGGAGCTTAAAAAATATGAGAAAAGGTTTAGATTTTTTTAAAGAGGAACATTTGCAAAATTTGGAACAGGGCAAGGCTTACAAAAAAGCCGAACGGGTTATTAAGGACAATGAGGTGCAAATTAATGATTTCCGGAAACTTTACGGCGACGACAACATAGACAGGGACGAAAAATACGTCGCGGAGATGGAAGAAGAATTTAAAAAAGGGTCAAGCTTGGAATCAAAAAAAATAAATGAGCTGGCCACTGTTTTGGAGGCGATTATCTTTGAACAAAGCGAGCAGAATGAATGGCTGGGCTCTGATGCGCAAACCATAAAAACATCCCGCTATGATGACATTAAAAACGGAGTTGACATGATAGTTGAATTTATCCAGGAAGATGAATCGGCCGCCCATTTAGGCATGGCGATAGACGCCACCTTTAATTCCGATACCGAAGCCAAGTTTAAACGCATTAAAGCGGAAATAGACGAAGGCAAGCTGGCTGAAGTTAAATATTTTGAATCTGATAATATCCATTTTAAAGGCAAGCTAAAAATGCTGCCGCGGATAGTCGTCGGAGCTGATTTTAAAACCGTAAGCGAACTTTCCGAGCTATGGCTAGAGGGAAACAATAAGGCGCTGGCCGAGCATCAAATCCAATTCCAGGTTTTAGAGGAGATAATTATGCAATTAAGGGCCTTTAAAACTTACGCTGAAGGCGCGGGACAGCAAAAGATAACAGGAGTTTATAAGCGGGCTTTAAATATAATACTGCCTGTCTATAGGGAGAAAGCAAAAAAAATGAAGGACAGCAGGGAGCGCGACAGCGTATTTTTGGATATTGAAAAAAATTTAGAAATGTTTAAATAAAAATGGCTACAAAAAATAAAAAGATTAAAACCAGAATGGCGCCGAGCCCGACCGGGATTATCCATATCGGAAATTTGCGGACAGCTCTTTATAATTATTTATTCGCCAAACAAAACGGCGGAAAATTTTTATTGCGCATTGAGGACACTGATCGGGAGCGTTTTGTCGAGGGAGCGGCGGAAAAAGTTTTTGCCACTTTAAAGTGGGCCGGTCTGGAATGGGATAATAAAAAACCGATAGTGCAATCAGAAAGGGTGGAAATTTACCAAAAATATGCCCGGCAGTTAGTAGACAGCGGCAAAGCTTATTACTGCTTTTGCGCGCCGGAAGAATTAAAGCAGATGCGCGAAGAACAGCAAAAGAAAAAACAGCCGCCGCGATATGATGGGCGGTGCCGCAACTTAAGCGCTGAAGAAGTTAAAAATAAATTAAAAGCAGGCGGTAAATATGTAATTCGGCTGAAAGTTCCGGAAAATGAAACAATAGAATTTGACGATTTGGTATACGGAAAAATAAAATATAATTCTTCAGAAATTGACGATCAAGTTCTAATGAAGTCAGACGGGTTTCCGACTTATCATCTGGCAGTAGTGGTCGACGACCACGAGATGGAAATAACGCACGTCATGCGCGGGGAAGACTGGCTGCCGTCAACGCCGAAGCACGTCTTATTATATGAAGCATTTGGCTGGCAGTCGCCGGAATTTATCCACCTGCCGAACATTTTAGGAGAGAATAAGAAGAAGTTAAGCAAGCGGACCGGCGACGTATCAGTAGAAAGTTTCAAAGAGCGGGGCTGCCTGCCGGAAGCTTTGATAAATTATCTGGCGCTCCTAGGCTGGAATCCCGGGACAGAGCAGGAAATTTTCAGCCTGCCGGAGCTTGTTAAACAGTTTGACATCAAGAAAATCCATAAAGCCGGAGCGGTTTTTGATTCGCAGAAATTGGATAACATCAATGGCCAGTATATCCGTAAGTTGCCAGTTAAACAGTTAACCAGTTTGTGTTTGTTGTATTTAAATAAAGTTTATGATTTAAAAAAATACTCTGCTGAATATATTGAAAAAGTTGTGGAAGTTGAACGGGAAAGATTAAAGAGATTATCAGACATAACTGAAAACGCAAAGTTATTTTTTATAGATAGGTTAGAATATAACAGAGAGTTGTTAATTTGGAAAAAGTCAGATACAGAAAAAACAAAAAATAATTTGACAATAATTTTACAAAAATTAAATAAGATTAAGAATTGGAGCAAAAAAAATTTAGAGAAAGAAATAACGCGAGTTATCAAAGATAATAATATAACTAACGGCGAAGCGCTGTGGCCGCTGCGAGTGGCTTTATCCGGGCAGCAGAACAGCCCGGGGCCGTTTGAGATTATGGATGTTTTAGGCAAAGAAAAGAGTTTAGAAAGAATAGAGTGTGCGGTAAGTAAGTTGTAGATTACACAGGGGATGGTGCCTGCACCGTTAACTGCGCAGCTAGTTAACGGTGTGGATAAATAGCTTTGCTAATGTTAGAGAAGGGTGTATAGTTTTTAATAAGGAGGCTTTGATATAATTTATTAACCTTAAAATTATGCCTAAATGGTTTGATAGATTTTTAGGGCGAGAAACAACACCAAGGGAAACCGAAAATCAACCGTCTGCTCCTGAAGAAACTCCCGAAATTATTTCATCCGATGAAGTCGCGGAACAGGCTAAAAAAGATGAAGAGGACTCCGCTGCAGCTGCCGAAAAGGCTGTAAAAGAGATAGAGGAGCTGGAAGATTAAAACAGAGCAGTTTATCAAGATTTTACAGCAGAATAGCCTTCCCGCACCATTTTTTGGTGTGGGATTTTATTTTTTTGACCAGCCTAATCGCTGCACGATTAGGCTGGTAAGCCCGCTAGTTATACTACGCCAGATAACGGGCAGGCAATAAATAATTTTGACACCGTCATAAAGATAAAGTAAAATGAACATATAAATTACCACTAAAAGACACGATTAACCTGCCTCGCGTCAAGGCGGGTCGCGTCTCTGCATTCACATTTATGTCAGAAACACAAAGCCCAGCCCAACCTGCTATGGCAGGCGGGCGGACAAGCGAACGACAAGACAGAATAAAAAAATTAGAGCAAATTAAAAATGCGAGGATTAACCCGTATCCGGCCAAGGCCAGGCGGGATTTCAGCATCAAAGAGGTTTTGGATGATTTTGAAAATATAAAAAAAACAGACAAAGGTTTTTATATTGCCGGCCGCCTGCGCTCCATCCGCGAACATGGCAATTTAATTTTCGCCGACCTGCAGGACGCCAGCGGAAAAATCCAGCTTGTTTTAAATAAGCAGAAACTTAATGAAAAGCAGTTTAAGCTGTTTATGGATTTAATCGACAGCGGAGATTTTATTGAAATACAGGGAAAAACTTTTACCACCCAGAAAGGCCAGCCGTCCATAGAGGCGCTGGAGTGGAAATTATTAACCAAATCTCTGCGCCCGATTCCGGCCGAGCATTTCGGCCTGCAGGACGAGGAAGAAAAATTGCGCAAGCGCTATTTAGATATTTTGCTTAATCCGGAAGTAAAAGATGTGATTATAAAAAGAGAAAAGTTTTGGAGTTCCATGCGCAAATTTTTAACGAAGAAAGGATTTTTAGAAGTGGAAACTCCGGTGCTGGAAACCACTGCTGGCGGCGCGGACGCCCGGCCGTTTAAGACCCATCATAACGCTTTGGATATTGATGTTTACTTACGTATCTCCTGCGGCGAGCTTTGGCAGAAGCGCCTAATGGCCGCGGGCTTTGAAAAAACTTTTGAGATTGGCCGCATTTTCCGCAATGAAGGCATGAGCGCCGAACACGCCCAGGATTACACGCAGATGGAGTTTTATTGGGCATACGCCAATTATGAAGACGGCATGAAGCTTGTAAAAAAAATTTACCAGTATGTCGCGCAGGAAACATTCGGCACCTTGAAATTTAAAATAGGGGAGAGCGAGATAGATTTAGGCGGCAAGTGGGGGAAATATGATTATGTGAAAATAATAAAGAAAATGACCGGCATTGACGTGTTAAAAACTGATGCAGGGGAAACAGAAAAAAAACTGCAGGAGCTTAACATTGATTATGATAAGAATGGTTTTAATATCACGCGGGGCATTGATAATCTCTGGAAATACTGCCGCAAGCAAATTGCCGGGCCGGGATTTTTAATTAATGTTCCGGTTGCGATGGAACCGCTGGCCAAACGCAGTGAAAAAAATAGTAAAGTCGTGGAGCGCTTTCAGGTCATTTTAGCCGGTTCGGAAATGGGCAAGGGCTATAGCGAATTAAACGACCCGATTGACCAGGCGGAAAGATTTAAAGAACAGCAAGCCCTGCGCGACGCCGGCGACGACGAAGCGCAGATGGCGGACATGGAATTTGTGGAAGCTTTAGAATACGGCATGCCGCCAACCTGCGGCTTTGGCGTGAGCGAGCGCCTATTCAGCTTCTTAATGAATAAGCCGATCCGCGAGTGCCAGGCGTTTCCATTGTTAAGGCCTAAGCCATAAGTTGCAAGTATGACTATAAACATTTGCGGGAGTATGTATTTTGCCAAGGAGATGCTGGAGGTGAAAAAAATTTTGGAGGAGTTGGAGTATGAGGTGACCGTGCCCAACGATACGCAGGAATGCCTAGAGAATCCGGAGTTGAGCGAAAGATGAAATAATTAAGGGTGATTTGAATAGAGTTAAGTTATGATTATGGACATTGAATATGAAGCCACTTTCTATCCGATAGACAAAGACAAGATGCGCGCTAAATTAAGGCAAGCGGGCGCCAAGCTGATTAAGCCGGAATTTTTAATGAAAAGGATAAATTTTTATCCGCCGCTGGAAAAAAGAAAGGAACCGGGATGGATTCGGGTCAGGGATGAAGGCGATAAAATTACCATGAGCTTTAAAGCAAACTATCCTGGCGAAGGCATAGAAGTTCAAAAAGAGATTTGCCTGGAAGTAAATGATTATGATAAAGCGATAGCGTTTTTAGACGTTATTTTGGAGCGAAAGGCGTATCAGGAAACAAAAAGGGAAATTTGGGAACTGGACGGCGTAGAAATTGATTTGGATACCTGGCCGTGGCTGGAGCCGTTTGTGGAAATTGAGGGCAAAAACGAAGCCGAAGTGAAAAAAGTTTCGGAAAAATTGGGATTTGATTATTCACAGGCGATTTTCGCGGCGGTATGGGAGTTATATTATCGTAAATATGGCGTACCACATACTGTCGTCAACGATGAAATAAAACGAGCCACTTTTAAAGATAGAAATCCATTTATATGAGTGAAGAATTAGGAATAAATCTATCACAGGCGCAAAAATTACTGGATGAATATATCAAAGATTCCGTTACAAAATTACATTGCCGCGAGTCGGAGGTGATTATGCGCGCGCTGGCAAAACATTTTGACGAAAGTGAAGATGAATGGGGGATTATTGGGCTTTTACATGACATTGATTGGGAATTAACAAAAAATGACACCAAGAACCATTGCGTAAAATGCATTGAAATATTAAAAAACGCGGGCGGAAGCGATTATTTAATAGAAACCATAGTGTCGCACGCTTATGGTAATGAACATTGTGGCGATTATAAAGATAAAATACGCACGAAAAAAATAGAGCACGCGCTCGCGGCCGCCGAAACTTTAACCGGTTTGATTGTGGCGTCGGCGCTGGTTCAACCGGATAAAAAATTAGCCAGCGTGCAATTAAAATCATTGCAAAAGAAATTTAAAAACAAAGCTTTTGCCGCCAACTGCAACCGGGAAATAATTTTAGAATGCGAACAAATCGGCTTAAGTCCGGAGCAATTTTTAGAAATCGGATTAACGGCGTTGCAGGATATTGCCAAAGAATTAAACTTATAAGCATATGGGGTTTGAAAATTATAGAATGCAATTCGTCACTTTTGAAACGCCAAATCCATTTGCCTAATACTAAATACTTTATACTAAATACTAATTTATGCTAGACATAAAATTTATCCGTGAAAACACAAAGCTCGTAAAAGAGGCGGCAAAAAATAAAAATATTAAAGTTGATATCGGCGAATTATTGAAATTAGACGAAGAGAAGAGGGAGGCGCAGACAAAGATTGACAACCTGCGGGCACAGCGCAACGAACTCGCTTCCGCCGCTAAAGGCGGGAAACCAATTGCCAAGCAAATTGCCAAAGGGAAAAATTTAAAAGAAGAAATCGCAAAATTAGAGAGAGAAATAGAGAACGTTAACGTTAAATACACTGAAATATTAGAGCGCGTGCCTAATTTACATCATCCGGACGCGCCTATCGGCAAAGATGATAATGACAATAAGGAGGTTGAGATAGTAGGGAAGCCGACCAAATTTAACTTTGAACCAAAAAATCATCTGGAACTAGGCAAGAGTTTAGATCTATTGGATTTTGAAACAGCCGCTGAAGTATCGGGCAACGGCTTTTATTATTTAAAAAATGAATTGGCGCTTTTAGAGTTCGCTTTAGTGCAGTTTGTTTTGGAAAAATTAGTCAAGAAAGGCTTCATTCCTTTTTCCACGCCCGACCTGGCTCGCGGTTTTGCCATGAAGGGGACGGGTTATAACCCGCGCGGCAATGAAGACCAGATTTATGAAATAAAAGGAGAAGACTTATCGTTGATCGCTACCGCGGAAATTACCCTGGGGAGCTATCTGGCTAATAAAATTTTGGCTAAAAAAGACCTGCCGATAAAATACGTCGGTTTTTCCCATTGCTTCCGCAAAGAGGGCGGCGCGTATGGCAAAGAATCGCGCGGATTATACCGGGTGCACCAGTTCAGCAAGGTGGAAATGTTTATCTTTTCCGCTCCCGAACAGTCGGACGATCTACTTGAAGAAATGAAAGAAATAGAAAAGGAAATATACGGCGAATTGAAGATTCCCTTTAGGGTGCTGAATATTTGCACCGGCGATTTAGGCGCGCCGGCCTACCGTAAATATGATTTGGAAGCCTGGCTGCCGATGAAAAATAATTGGGGAGAGATAACCAGCTGTTCGAACTGTACTGATTTCCAGTCGCGCCGGCTTAATATAAAATATAAAGATAATGACGGCAAAACTAAGCTGGTTCACACCTTAAACGGTACCGCGATGGCTTTTACCCGCGTGCCGATCGCTATCTTGGAAAATTTTCAGCAGGCAGACGGCAGCGTAAAAATTCCTAAAGTATTAAAGAAATATATGCCCAGTTTAGTTATAACCCCCAAATAATATTGATGATTTTAGATTTTAGTATGTCTGTAAGAAAAATTTATTCCTCAAAAAAATATTGCAAGAATCCCTTTTTCCAAAAAAGGCGGAGCAGAATACAAGGAATGTCCGGGAAAAAAAAACTAACAATAGCGGGCATGATAGTGCTCGTCTTTGTTATCTTTAATTTTCTTTTTTTCAACTCCTATTTTTTAGCGGATAATATAATAATTGAGGGGAGCGAGAGAATCGACGAATATAAGGTATATAATATTGTAAATAAACAGCTGCAGCAAAAGAGGTTTCTTTTTTTAAATCAGCAGAATATTTTCAGTTTCAGCAAGAGGCAAGTGAAAAAAGAGATCTTAAAAAATTATCTGGTGGACAATTTAGAGATAAATAAAAACCTGCCGAAAACCATAAAGATAAGCTTTAACGAAATAATTCCGGCCGCGGTTTGGTGTGAAGAGGAGCAGTATTATTACATTGATTCCAGTCTGAATGTTTTGCTAAAAATTGAAAGTTTGGAAATAAACACTAATGATTTTATTGTTTTAAAAAGCGCTGACCGGAAACCACAAATAAAAACTCAGGGGGTGAATAAAAAAGTTATGGTAGGGGAGGAGTATCTGAGAGCGTGCCTGGGTTTGGCAAAAAGGGCAAAAAGCATAAATTTAAACATTAATAATATATGCGAGATAAACAAGCCGGAGGCTACTGTGGATTTAGGCGTTAATGAAGGACCAAAAATTTATTTTAATATCGAGGATGAGTTGGAAAAACAATTTAAAAAATTGGAAGTATTATTGGCGGAGAAAATAAAAGGAGACGGGCTTAAGAAGTTGGAATATATTGATTTGCGGTTCGGCGAAAAAATATACTACAAGTAACTTTGTGCTTGTCTAAACCGTTTGCGATCGTTTAATGCAAATCCACTGCACGTATCTAAAGGTGGGGCAAGGTATTTACCCTACTACTCAATTTTTAAATTTTAATATATAATATAAAATATACAACAGCGGGGTATTATACCCTGCCGCTAATTTTTTAAATTTTTACATAATCAATATGAATAAGTCGTCAATGGAAAATTTATTTAAATTTACCTTTGCCTTTGGAGTTATTTTGGCGGTAATTGTAGTCGTCGGGTTATTTTTATTGTTATTAAAAATAATTTTATTGTTCGCGCCGGAACTGCACCTAATGGGGATGACTATCAGCTGAGTGTATAATTTTTTTATTATATCACTTCTCTTAATCTACATTATGCGAAGTATAGATAATATATTATAATATAATAAAAAAAGGCCTCAAACAGACAGAGACCTCTATTCCCTCCTTTTGGCAAAGATCATATTTTATCTCCATTCACAAACAACAATTATATCCGCGCCGGTAAATTTATATTTGTCATCATCTACCTGCCGGCGAGCTTTTCTGGCAAGAGCTTCATGAGGGCAAATGATTTTTATAACCCTTGCCTCTGCCCCATCCTGGTCAGTGCAAATAGCCGGGCAAACAATCAGCCGAATATTTTCACATAATTCGGTCAACAACCGACTGACCCGTTGTTTGGCTTCTTTTATTTCCGCATTATTGAAACCGTGCAATTCCGCAACAATCATCAACATCCTCCGTTCCGCAGTTTTTAAAATTTTAACAATAATAATAGCTAATGTCAAAATATGATATAATATCTATATGATGCAGAAAACCAGCCAGCCAATAATTAAATACATTCCCGATTATTTAGATTACTTGGAAATTGAGCAAGGCCTCTCCCCCGCTTCTGTGGAAAATTACGGCCGCTTTCTTAAAAAATTTTCCAATTGGCTGAAAAAATTTAGCTTATCTGGCTTGCTACCGCACGAATTAACTGCCGAACATATATATAAATATAAAACATTTTTAGCTCGGCAGGGATCTTCTGATAAATCCCCTGCCCCGCTCAAGAAAGTTACTCAGAATTATTATTTAATCGCTTTGCGCAATTTGTTAAAATATTTCTCGGATAAGGACATCACTTCCCTGCCGGCCGACAAAGTGAAGCTGCTGCGCGACAAAGACGACAAGCAAATTAAATTTTTAAAGCTGGAGCAGGTTGAACAGCTGCTCTTGGCGCCCGATATAAGTTCTGAAGTCGGTTTGCGGGACCGGGCAATTCTGGAAACTTTATTTTCCACCGGCCTGCGGGTAGCGGAGCTGGTGGCGCTTAATCGGGATCAGTTAAGACTTAAATTAGGCACAAATTATTTAGAAATCGCCATTAGGGGCAAAGGCGGGCGCATTAGGACGGTATATTTTTCCTCCAGGGCCGTAGAATGGCTTAAAAAGTACCTAAATTCGCGCCCAGACCTGGATAATGCTCTATTTATATCTTATAGCAAAAAAGACGCTCAAAAGGGCTCTAGGCGGCTTTCCGTGCGAAGTATTGAAAATATAGTGAAAAAGTACGTAAAAATAGCCGGTTTGCCCATTATGACCTCGCCCCATAGCCTGCGGCACAGCTATGCGACCGATCTGCTTTCCAACGGGGTTGATTTAAGATTAGTGCAGGAGTTTTTAGGCCACCGCAATATCGCCACTACGCAAATATATACGCACGTAACTAACAAACAGCTGGGCGACGTGCACCGGAGATACCATAGCGGCAATAAAATTAGAAATTAAAAAAATAATTAAACAGTAATTTAACAATAATTATGAAAAAAAGAATTTTTATTCCCCTGCTATTATTAGCATTAGGAGGCGCGCTTAGCGGCTGCGGACAGAAAAAAGAAATAAATTGTGAAGAAATTGATTATAATAAATGCGGCGAATACAGCGAACAGTGCCAAGTCTGCCCGGACGGCATTAATTCTCCCAGGCAAAGCTGCCATCCGGTTGCGTTTTGCCGGAATTTTGAGAATTTAGACGGGACACAGCAGTAGCTAAAATATAAAAATAAAAAAAATGGGTGTTTCCCATTTTAAAATTTGCCATAGCCATAGCGCAAAAGCCATTGATGAAGCGTTGCCGGCTCTGTTGGAGGCGCTATAAGATAGCCATATTCCTCTTTCTCTTCGTCCACAGAAATAAGGCCATGAACCTCCAAAGAGGTTGAATGGATATGAAAGAGCTCTTTCATATCCATTTCCTCCCGTTGATCATCAATACTATTTATTGTCAACAAAATAGTATCAAAGTCAACAACTCGCTCCAGAATTTTTTCGTTGACAATTAAGTCTCGGAGCGTATTGCGACAGACATCACAGGGATGCAACGTAGGAGATTCCACTCCGCTGGCGGCATCTTTTTGGGGCGGGCCGTATACTGCGATAGCGACAATAAAATTATAATCGGCCGTAACCGCATTCATAATGGCCACGCGCTCGGCGCAGACTTTTACCGCGGATTCTGCCGGCTTAAGGTTAGCTCCAACAAAAATTTTATATTTTTGTTCAGTCTCTGAATAAGCCAGTACGGCACAACCTACATTAAAAGGACGGTAGGTCATAGCTTTTTTAGAAGCTTTTTTTGCCCTCTCAATAAGAGAAACTTTGCGTTCTTGGTATGCAAAAGTATGTTGCTTATAATTCATTTCGACCTCCCTTATTGGGTTTTTGTAGTTGTAGTAAAAAGAACTTAAAATATTAGTATAAATATTAATTTTTGTCAAATGAGATAAATAAAAAGTAGGGGCGGGTTTCAAACCCGCCCCTACTTTTTATATAAAAATTTTTTATTTAAAATACTTCCCTATCATCTCGTTATCTTTCATCTTTTCTAAATTTTTTGTCACTTGCTTATAAAACCGCGGAAAGTGCTGGCGCACTATCCATCTCCCCAGATACCACTGCCGGTACGGCGGTTTCTGGTGATGCGCGATTTCGTGCGCGAGAACGGAGAGGATGGAAGATATTTTTTTCGGTTTGCGCAATCTGGCTGTGTAAATATCTAAAGTTATAATATTGCCGCCAATTTTAGTGTGCCCCATAATATACCCCCTGCCCCTTTTTACGGCTTCGCGTCGCCGCATTATTTTAATTTTTAAATTCGGATATTTTAAAATCCGGCAGGCGTAATTACAAATATTTTGCACGATTATTTCATGGCTTTCGATTTGTTGTGTATTTATTTGGGGCATTCGCTTGTCTGACGATAGGCAGGTTGGTTTAAACACGCACAGTCGTACTTGAACTTACTTTTTGTAGATAATTCCCAACGGCTTGGCGGCAAGGATAATAGCTAGCGCCAAGTACCAATACCATTCTACTTCGGTAAACTCAGGAATTAATGAGGCCAAAAATAAACCGGCAAACAGCGCGCTTAATTTTATTAAGACTAAATCAAGCGGCGTTATCTTTTTTAAAGCCTGCTCCAACGGTGATTTTCTGCTTAAAAACATAAGCTTAATAAATTAATAAATTATTAAGAGTGGATATAAAATAATCAAGGCAAATAATTCAAGGGATTAACCGGTATGCCGTTTAAACGCACTTCAAAATGGAGGTGCGGACCGGTAGTAAGGTACCCCGCTCCTTTGGTGCCGGGCATGCCGCCGGATGCTCCGATAATTTGTCCCTGGGCAACAAAATCATCTGTCTTAATATTAATACCCGACACGTGCCCGTACACTGTCGCCAGCCCGTCGCCATGCACAATCATTATGTAACTGTAGCCGTAGCCGTTATCAACCGCCTTGGCTACATAGCCGGAGGCGGCCGCCATTATAGCCGTTCCCTGCCCTGACCGGATATCAATCGCCGGATGTTCAAAAATATGGCGGTAAGGGTAGTCGGGATCATGAAAATAGGCGGTAATTACATTTTTCGGCACCGGCCAGACAAAGCCTTTGTCGCTGAATTTTAGGGCATCTTTCCCCTGCTTCTCCGCTAATTTTTTTCGGATTTCCCTTTCCGCGCTAATAATGGCGGCATTGGCGTTATCCTGCTCGGCCTTCGCTTTTGAGAGCAAGGATTGGTATTCTTTTTCGGACTGTTTTGTTTTATCTAAAATATACTGTTTATTGACCTTTTGGTCGCCTATTTCCGCCTTCTGCTCTTCCAGTTTCTTTTTCAGCTCTTCCAAAGATTCTTTCTTTTTATTCAGATTCGCGTTCTGCTCTTCCAAGCCTTTTTTTACTTCCTTTACTTTTTCCATAACATCTCCCAAGTTGGCGTTAAGATTTTTTATATATTCAACCTGATCCAGGAAATCCGATATGGAATTGTAGGATAAAATTATTTCTAAAGCGCTTTTATCGTCATTCCGGGCGATTAAGCGCAATAAAGCCTCTAAATATTGTTTTTTGCGGGCGATATCGTCTTCCGCCTGTTTTATCTCCAGGGTGACTTTTTTAATTTCCAGGTTTGTTTTATCAACGTCAATTTGGGTTGATTTTATTTCAATTTCAGTCTTGGCGATATTATTATCCAATACCGCCACCTGGGTTTTTAAAGTAGCCTGCTCCGACTGCTTCTCCGCTATTTTTTTCTTGTATTCCTGCTCTTGCTTTTTATAGTCTTCCAACTCTTGCTGCTTGGCATAAATTTGGTTTTGCAGCTGCGATATTTCTTCGTCAACCGGATTGCCGCTATTCTGGCTAAAACCAAAAGACGGCCAGCCTAAAAAACTGATAATCAAAACAATAGAGATAATATTTTTCCCTCTCTTTTTCAACATGTGATTATTATAGCATATTTTATTCAAATAAAGAACTTTTATAAAATAAAACGTAGAGGCAGGTTTGAAACCTGCCTCTACGTTATTTAAAAAATTTATTTTTTCTTAATTTTAACGCCCTGCGGCGTGTCTTCAACTATATAACCCTGGTTTTCTATTTCCTGCCGGATTTCGTCGGCCGCATTAAAGTCGCCTAACTCTCTAAATTTTTGCCGGTTGTCGGCTAAGGCCTGTATTACTTTGGGAATTTCCCCCGTTTCCGTCTTTAACTCGTCCAATTTTAGTCCTAAGACGCCGTCGAAATTTAGAATGGTGAGGAGTTTTTCTTCGTTGATAAATTTGTCCGACTTTACCACTTCCCAAAGCACGGCCAGCGCCTGGGGAATATTAAAATCTTCCTCCAAGGCGGCGATAAATTTTTCCCGCAAATTTTCATTTATTTTTGCCTCGCCAGCGCTTTTAATATTGCTTTTGATCTCAGTTACTTCATTCCGCAATTTTTTCAAAGCATTTCCGGCCGCGTCAAGCGTTTCCCAAGTGAAATTTTGTTTGGAGCGGTAATGCGCGCCTAAAAATAAATAGCGCAAAGCCAGCGGGTCATATCCCTTGTCTTTAATTTCCGCCAAAGAATTTATTTTGCCGGAAGACTTGGCCATCTTTTCATTATCCACAACCAGCATCTCATTATGCAGCCAGTAATTGACAAATTTTTTGCCGTTGGCTGATTCGCTTTGAGCAATTTCATTAGTGTGGTGTACCGGGATATGGTCAACTCCGCCCATATGGATATCCAAAGTTTCGCCCAAGTGCTTCTTCGCCATCGCCGAACATTCAATGTGCCACCCGGGAAAGCCTTGTCCCCATGGCGATTCCCAAGTCTGCATCGCGTTAGCATGCTTTCCTTTCTTGAAAAACCAGAGAGCAAAATCAGCCGGATGTTTTTTATTCGGGTCAGACACTTCCCCGCTGCCGGCCTCGGCAATATTTTTGGCTAAATTTTGGCCGGACAACCTTGTGTAGTTTTTAGCCCTGGACACGTCAAAATAAATCGCCAGTTCCGTGGCATAAGCGAAACCTTTATCCAAAAGCGTTTGCGCCATTTCTTGCATTTCCTTAATATGCTCGGTTGCCCGGGGCTTTACCTCGGCCGGCATCACATTTAGATCTTTTATGTCCTGTTCAAAAACTTTTATATATTTATCCGCCACCTCCTGCGGCGATATTTTATCCCGTTTAGCCCCTTTTTCCAGCTTATCCTCGCCCTCGTCCTCGTCAGAAGTTAAATGACCGACATCCGTATAATTGCGCGCGAGCTTCACATTGTAGCCCAGATATTCCAATGACCGCACGATTAAATCGCAGAGCACCATCGCCCGCATATTGCCGATATGCTGGGTCCAGTAAACAGTTGGTCCACAATGGTAAAAAGAAACCTGTTCGTCAGATATGGGTTTGAATTTCTCTTTTTTTCTGGTGAGAGTATTATATATTTTTAACATACATTTTTTGTGTCATTCCTTCTGTTTGTGTCATTCCCGCGAAAGCGGGAATCTAAAATTTACAGGAGATTCCCGCTTTCGCGGGAATGACAGAATAGTAACTTTGGTTGAAATGACAGGCTTACTTTTCACCTCTCATTATTTTCTCAAACCTTTTTAAATCCGTCGCGGGCAAATTTAATAATTTTATATAATCTAAAGCAAAATTGAAACTTTGTTTTTTATTTTTTTCCATTTCAGCACGTTTAGCGCGCGCGTTATAAAATACATCTTTATAAAATAAGGCTAACTTTTCAACTTCATTTTTTGATGATTCTATGGCTGCCAATAAATTAGCCAGAGCCTCTACTGGCCTGCCTTGGTCCTTGTAAACTTTTAATAATTTTTCAAATTCACTTTCTCTTGCCGCTTCTATTGAATTGCTGGCTGAAGCCGAACCCCACTCTTCTTTCAGGTGCCTTCTGATTTGCTCTAACAGCTCATTGACCGGCTCTTCTTCTAAATTATTTTTCGCATCGCCGCTCTCAACGCTTAAAGATGGTTTTTCAATATTCATTTTATTCCAGCACAGCCTTAATCCGGCGCACTCCGGCGGATGATGACTGCTCTTTTTTAATTTTAAATTTTCCTAACTTTCCCGTGCGCTCAACGTGCGGGCCGCCGCAGATTTCTCTGCTAAAATTTCCAACGGAATATACTTTCACTTTTTCGCCGTATTTGCTGGCAAAAACTCCGGTCGCGCCCATTTTTTTCGCATCCGCCACAGTCATTTCCTTTACGGCAACCGGCAGGTCTTTTTCAATCTGTTCATTCACTATATTCTCAACCTCCTTAATCTGTTCGTCGGTCATTTTGTCTGCGTGGGAAAAATCAAAACGCAGTCTCTCGGCCGTAATATTGCTCCCTTTCTGCTGGACATGTTCGCCTAAAACTCGCCGCAAGGCTTCTAACATAAGATGCGCTGTAGTATGCAGTTTTTTTGTCTCTTCGCTGGCGTCGGCCAAACCGCCCTTAAACATGCCAGCCGAAGCGGTGCGGGAAAGGTCTTGATGTTTTTTTAATTCTTCGCAAAATCCAACTTCATCCACTATAACACCTTTTTCTCTTGCTATTTCCTTAACAAGCTCTAATGGAAAACCATAAGATTGATATAGATTAAATACATCGTAGCCTAATAAAACTCTTATATTTTTTTTAGATAAAACTTTTTTTGTTCCATAAATATTTATTTCAGATTTAGTTACAAAAGCGTCTAAAATTTTATTGAAAACCTTTAATCCTATTTCTAGAGTCTTTTTAAATTTTTTTTCTTCTTTTTCTAATTCATCAAAAATAAATTTTTCATTCTTTTTAACTTCAGGATAAACATCTTGATAAATTTTTACAATTACTTTCGCCAATTCCCCCGTGAAGTTTTGATTAACACCTAATTGTTTAGCATAGCGCACGGCGCGGCGGATAAGGCGACGCAAAACATAACCGGCGCCGGTATTTGATGGCGCCACTCCCCTGTCGTCGCCTAAAATCATGGTAGCGGCTTTAATATGGTCGGCGATTATGCGCATTGCCCTACCCCCTCCTGACCTCCCCCTTGGTAAGGGGGAGGAATTATTTTTTGTATAATATTTTTCTCCAGACAACTCTTCAATTTTTTCAATAATCGGCCAAAATAGTTCTGTGCGGTAATTATCATCAAGCCCGTTAATAACCGCCAGTGTGCGTTCTAAGCCCATGCCCGTGTCCACATTTTTCTGCTTCAGGGGTTCAAATTTTCCCTCTTTGGTTTTATTATATTGCATGAAAACATCGTTCCAAATTTCCACCCATCCGCCAGCTGGCGGATTATCTTTCGGATTGAATTTTTTTGGCGCTTCATTTTCGCCGGTCCAATAGAACATCTCCGTGTCCGGTCCGCAAGGTCCGGTTTCGCCAGCCGGTCCCCACCAATTATCTTCTTTCCCCAATTCTGCAATCCGCTCTTTCGGCACGCCTCTATCCAGCCAAATTTTTTTAGCTTCTTCATCTTTGGGAGCGTCTTGATCACCGGCAAATATTGAGATCGCCAGCCTGTTTTTATTTAAGCCCAGCCACTCCGGAGAAGTCAAAAATTCCCAGCTCATTTTTATAGCGTCTTCTTTAAAGTAATCTCCCAAGCTCCAATTGCCGAGCATTTCAAAAAAGGTATGGTGCGTAGCATCGCCCACTTCGTCTATGTCGCCGGTGCGAACGCATTTTTGCACGTTAGTTAACCGCATCCCCTCCGGATGTTTTTCTCCCATTAAGTACGGCACGAGCGGATGCATACCGGCAGTGGTAAATAAAACTGTCGGATCGTTTTCCGGAATTAAAGAAGCGCTCGGGATAATCGCGTGCCCTTTGGCTTTAAAAAAGTCTAAATATTTTTGGCGTAATTCACTTGCTTTCATAATATTGTCATTCCCGCGAAAGCGGGAATCTAGTACTTTAAAATTCGGGATTCCCGCTTTCGCGGGAATGATACTAGTATTATAATACTAAAAAAATGCCTCTTTAACAAGGTACTTTCTTATTGAGATATTGACAGATTTACTAGAATTTGACAAATTTTTAAAAATAGTTTATATTATATTACAGTAATTAGCTCTTTTGACCAAAGTCCTGCATTGGCAGGCATATTTCTAATGAGGTTGAGGTGAAATTATGGACGCAAAAGGAGTAAAAGCAATCGCCGGGCGGATTGTCAAAGAAACTGATACCGCCGCAGAAGAGTTCCGGCTTATGGTCTGCATTATTATGTTCTCCAGAGAGGGTAGCTCTATGGAGAACAACCTGCAGAACAGACTTTGGCTCCTCCGGCGAGTAAAAGTCGGAAAAATTTCTCTTAATTGAAAGGAAAAAAAAGATGTGGAGTGACATCTATTTCCCTATACTAAAGGGAGTTGGAGAAGCTCTCTTCCAAGAGGGCGGGATATTTATTCTTTTGGTTATTGCAGCAGGATTCCTCCTGTTAAGTCGGCGCAGAAGAAAAAAATACAGATTTGTTGATGCAAACGTGCTGTTAGGGTTGCATTTACACGATGCAACAAAACATCCTGGCAGCCATCGCCGGTCAACTTTCTCGCCTTAATCGCGGTTCGTTTTTAGGAACGGCCGCCTTTTTTATTTCTGCAAATTTTCTTTTACAAATTTTACCAGCTCCTCCTTGCTCCTCTGCCCCACTACGCGGTTAAACTCTTTGCCTTCTTTGTCTAAAAAAATAAAAACCGGAATCTCGTCGCCGATATCCCACTTTTTTATCTCCTCGGGATTTTCATCATAGTCAAAATATTCCGCTTTTAGCTCTGGAATTTCTTCTTCTATTTCCGCCCAGATTGGCTTCATCACTATGCAGCCTGTGCACCAAACCGCGCCGAATTTAAGGACTTTCATAGCTCTTAAATTATCCGCCAATAGTTTCGCCTACGGCTCACAGTTTGGCGGACAAGCAAATATACAATTAGATTTTTTATATTAATATATTACCTAATTAAATTTTTTAAGTCAAAGGAAGTTGCTAAAATATAAAAAGTAAGAGTATAATTCAGGTATGAAAAATAGATACGACATTCATATTCATAGTTCGTTTTCACCTGATGCTCAGGATTCAATCCCTGATATTATTAAAGCCGCGAAAAAAGCCGGATTAAAGGGAATCGCTATCACCGACCATAATACAGTTAGCGGGCTGGAAAAATTTGTCCTAGCGGTTAAAAAGGCGGATTTGGAATTTTTAGAAGGGATAGAAATTTCCAGCCGCTATAAAGACTTTGATATGCACATCCTCGGTTATTCATTGAATTTTAACAAGCAGCTTTTGCGAAAAGAGCTGAAACATACTTTAGGCGGGTACAATCTGCGCGCGAAAAAATTATTGAGAAAATGCCAAGCAGCCGATTTAATAAGTGAAAAGTTTAAATTTGAAAATTTATTAGAAAAGAAAAAAGATTCTTATGTCTCAACCAGGGATATAATGCTGGAAATAGAGAAGTTTAAAAGAATACCTTATACGGAGGCGGCCAAACTTGTCGCTCGAGGCACGCCTCTTTTTGAAAAAATGCCGTCCTCGGGAGTTTTATCCCCTGCGCAAGCGACAAATTTATTGCACCGGGCCGGTGGAATAAGTGTTTTAGCTCATCCCTATTACATAACGCGCCAGCAAAAAGCATCAGGCAATCCTAAAAAATATCTTCTGGAAATTTTAAAAGCGGGAAAATTTGACGGCATTGAAGTTTATTATTCCAAGCACACCATGGAAGAAAAGAAGCTATTTTATCAAATTGCCGAACAAGAAAATTTAGCTGTTACCGGCGGCAGCGACTGGCACGGAAAAAAATTCACGCCTAATTGGCCGGTCGGCTGCCAAGGAATAAATTCAAAACAATTTTCTGCTTTAAAAAATCTTATAAAAAAAGGTCAAGCGTTATTATCTTGACCTGGCGATCTGGATTAATTCCCGTTTGAATTGCTCCAGCCGCTGTTCACGCTCGCTCAAAGGAAGACGAAAATCCATTTGAGTGAGATAAAAAAGATCAGTCAATCTTTTCGGATCATCCGGCACGAGCCGGAAGGCGATTTCTCGTAAATCATCAACATCCCAAATTCCGAGCTCTTCAATAATGCCGGTGATTTTCCCTGTTTCATTAGTCACCAGCAAACTTCGGACAGTTTGCTCTGGAAGTTCGGAAAACACCTGGCCCACTATGCCAGCGCCAACAACATTATCGGCGCACTGGAAAAATACATCTTCCAAATGTGCGGAGATGCGAGAAAGGTTAAAGCGCAAAATCCGCAGTAAACCTTCCAACGTATAATATCTCCGGCGTGAGTAAGCGGCTAGTTTTTGGTCTTCTGGTTGGGGAAAACCAACCAGGTCAATGTCACCACAGCGATACTGGGCAGGCCACAGGTCAACGTAACTTAATTTTCCTGCGTGGTCCATCGCCCAATTAGCCGGATGAGGATCAATTCCCAGCCCGTCTTGAAAGGCGATGGCGGCAACTTTACCCAACATTACCTTTACGAGCTCTGTGGTTTTTTCTAGAGAACAACCGCCAAGTACTCGAGTAAGGTCATCTCCGCAGAAAGTCGCTATTTCCAAAACAGCAACCTCTCCATTGAGTCTGACCGCCCTAACTTGGTGGAAATCAGGAATAGCGAGCCCGGCTTTGACTAATAACTTAGCGTAATGTGATACCCGCGAAGCTATAGTTTCTGCCAAAAGCCAGCAGTCTTCGCCTTTTGTCAGACTTTTAGATTCAATGTCCTTGAGGAAGAAATTTTCCCTCTCGGTTTTAAATCTGCTAGCCTGGCAGTGAGAAAAAACTCCATAATCCTCAACAACCACAGGTCCAAAAACTTCCCTCAAATACCCCAGTACTTTTTTCGATCTCATCTTCTCTCTCCCTCGTTCTGATTCTGATGCACTCTTTCCTAATTTGCCGAAGCTAAAAAGGAACGCCGGATGTTAGAAGTTTTTCTAAAATCAGGTGTTCCTTCTCGTAATTTTTTACTCTTTTATTTTTAATTAAGTTAATTAGCTTTTTTATTTCTACAAAAGTGGCGTAATCATGCTCGCCGTCGCCTAGTTGCACTGATTTTGAATCCACCGGCCGGCCGATAAAATAGTAAGTTTTTTTGGGAACGCCCCGGTGCGTTTTTGAACTTAAGCATCCCAAGCGATCCCGTAAGTCAACCACGAAACCCGTTTCCTCTAAAATTTCCCGCTTAGCGGTTTCTAGAATATCTTCTTTATCTTCCCGCGTTCCTTTTGGCAAATGCCAGGTATCGGAAACCCGCCGATGCATAGCTAAAACCCGCACTTTACTCCCCTTTTTAATATAGATAACCCCTCCCGCCGAGATATGCCTTTTTACAGTTTTTTCCATATGAATTCAAAAATTATTTTTTGCGTTTCATAAGTATTCTTATCATCAAAGATGACGCCGATGGGCTTACCGTCGCGGCTGATGGAAATCATCGCGATTTTATTTTCATAAAGCAGAATGTAGGTCGGCGACCCTTTTTCCTTGCTTAGCCATTTACGCTCATCCAGCCCCGCGGTCTGCCCGCCCGGGCCGATAGAGATACTCTGCACGCTTATATTCGCCTTAATTCGGTCTTCGGTGAAATTGCGGTAAGCGCTGTAAAGGTATGATTTCAGGGCTGAAGAGGAATAAACGTAATAGCGCTTGCTTCCCCGCTCGCAGGATTCAATCACATCCCGCAGAATCGTTTTTACGCCTTGGTTGCCCTCATAGTATTTCACTACCGGCTTGCTGGCGGCATTATCGTATAAAGAACGCAACTCGGGAATAGCGGAACTTATTTCATCCCTCATCTTTTCCAGCTGCTGCTTTTGGTTTTCCAGCACATCCTGCAAAACGGCCGGATCTTCGGCGATAAAATACTGGTGCTTGTCTTTGTGATAAAAAGAAATAATCCCCTTTTCCTGCAAAGACTTTAAAATATCGTAGGCAGTGCCACGGTTGATTTTTGACTGCTCCGCCAGCTTTCTTACCGGAGCCGGCCCCAGCTGCAGGCAGGTAAGATAAATCTTTATTTCTTTATCGCTTAATCCTAGTTTTTTTAAAATGGTTTCTATCGGCATGTCTTAATGATATACACAGTATAACATTTTGTCAATTATTTTTCTACAAAAAATTGTGGATAAAATAAAAGTAGCTAAATTTAGCTACTTTTCTGATATGCTTTTGTCATTTTTATATGAAAATACTAACGTATATTCTTTAAAATCTGCTTTGCCTTTATACTCATGCGATCAGTCATAAATTTTATTTTTTTTGCCAATTTTTCCTTAGACTCTGTTTTTAAATAATAATCCAAATGGTTTTTGTCAAAAAAAGCCAGGCTGTCGCAATCCCTTATTAAATCCGCTTCCCTAGTGCCGCCGAACTCGTGCAATAGTATTATTTGCGCTGTTTTTTTCGCCAGTTCGGATTTGCCGATTGATTTTAAAATTTTACCGGCTATCGCCGCGGAATTTTTACTGTGCTCTTTTTTATAGCTTATATAATCAGTAAATTTATTTTTTGGCCGGCGCCTCTTAAAAAAACGGTCGCAATCATGCAATAAAGCGGAAGCAACTAAAAATGGCGCTGGTTTCTTTTCAATCTGATACAGCCACTCAACAGTATGGAGCGCATGATTTGTCTCATGTCTTAAGCGTTCTAAATCAACCTCTGATTCTTCAATCAATTTATTTAAAATTTTTTTTATTAATGAATTTGTGATTTTTTTCATATAGTTTAAAAAATGGGGAGAGGTTGGAATTCAATCTCTCCCCGGCTACTTGCAAATAGAGCAGATTCCTTCCGCAAACCAAGAAACCGCTTCGTGGTGGCAGAATGGATTTGGGTAGGGATTAACGTCCACTACCTGTCCATTGACAAACTCTACGCCAAAGAAATAAAGGCTAGTTGCCTCTTGAATCCGTCTGACAATATCCAGTTGTTTTTTATCGGTATCCGGCAACATCTTTTTTGGTTGGCGTTTGTCCGGCGGGCAAGCGAAGACGCAGGACTTGGCGGCAGTGAAGCAATGACCAAATACCCAATAAACGGTGTTGGTTATTCCTGATGGATTTTCGACCAGTTTTTGGAAAAAGCCAACCTCGTCCGAACTATGAATCCGATCGCGTTGGACCAACTGCACAAGATGCCCGGTCAATGATTTTTGTACTACCTCTTCCCCTAGCTCGGGGGGAATATCACCAGGATAACCGTAATACCAAAGGGGCTGGCTAATGCCTTGGTCATCAAGGAATTTTGACAGCCCAACCCTGTGGTAAAGCCGGCTACTGACTAAGAAAGGATTTATAACCTTTATCCCGGCCAGTTCAAAAGACTCAATAATCGGCGCCACGGCGTTAGGAATCCCAAGGTCAAAGTGAACCACTAAATCCGGCGGTTCCAATTTAACACCTTTTCCGCCAATAACGATTTTTTTTGCCAATTCCTTTGAATGAACGGGCCTGATGACTTCTATATCCTTGCGCTGCAGGACAGAGGCTACCTTACTTATTTCTTCCCGGACATCGCTGCCCAGGTCAATTATCATCACTTTCACGGTCATTACCTCCTTGATTTTGATACTGGAATTATACCTAAATGGCAAATTCAGTCAATTTTTCCAAGGTTGACTAATCTTACTAAAATTTGTATATTAATATAGTAAAATATAACGATGGCCTTATCGTCTAATGGTTAGGACGCAAGGTTCTCATCCTTGAAATCGGGGTTCGATTCCCCGTAGGGCTACATAAATAAATTAATAATTTTATTTTTATGCCTCAATTCATAATTAACGGCGGAAAAAAATTAAAGGGCGAAATTAAAATCGCCGGCAACAAAAACGCCATGCTGCCGGTTTTCGCCGCCTGTTTGCTGACTAAAGAAAAATGTATTATTAAGAACGTGCCGGATATTGCCGACGGCCAGGCGATGCTGGAAATTTTGATGTCCATCGGAGTTAAGGTGGAGCGCATTAATGCCCACGCCTATTCCTTGCAAGCGGACAAAATAAAGACAACTGACCTTAACCCGGAATTAACAAAAAAATTACGCGGCTGTATTACTTTGATGGGCGCCTTAACCGCCCGCTTTAAAAAAATGTCCATGCAGCACCCGGGCGGATGTCTGATCGGCAAACGTCCGCTGGATGTCCATCTGCAGGTAATGGAGGCTTTCGGCGCGAATATCAAAGTGGGCAACAGCCAAGATAACACCCCAATCTACAACATCACCAACAAAAATTGTAAAGGCGCAAATTTATTTTTAGAAGAGCAATCGGTTACAGCGACGGGAAACGCGATTATCATGGCAGTTTTGGCTCCGGGAAAGACGCGCCTGGAAAATGCCGCCAGCGAGCCGCACGTGCGGGATTTAATTATTTTTTTGAATAAGATGGGGGCCAAAATTAAAGGCGCTGGCACGAACACATTGGAAATCGCGGGAGTAACAAATTTGCGCGGCGCCAGCCATTTTTTAGTTTGTGACAATGTTGAGGCCATTTCTTTCGCTTGTTTGGCGGCCGCCACTAAAAGCCATCTAAAATTGACGGGTATTATTCCTGATGATTTGAAAATGTCTTTAGTAACTTTTAATAAAATGGGAATACGCTATAAACTGGAAAAAAATACCCTAGAATTATTTCCGTCCGCAATATCCGCAGTGGAAAAAATACAGGACGGACTCTGGCCGGCTCTGCCGACTGACGCCATCAGCCCTTTTATCGTGCTGGCTACCCAGGCGTCAGGCACCACTTTAATCCATCAATGGATGTTTGAGGGGCGCTTATTCTTCATTGATAAATTGATCCGAATGGGGGCGAAAATCGTCCTCTGCGATCCTCACCGGGCCTTAGTTGCCGGTCCGACGAAATTAAGGGCTAAATCCGTTGAAAGCCCTGATATCCGGGCTGGAATCGCCCTCCTAATTGCCGGCTTGATAGCTCGCGGGACCACCACCATTGATAATATCTACCAGATTGAACGCGGCTATGAAAATATTGCGGAGCGCCTGCGGGCAGTCGGGGCGGATATTCAAAAAAAGTAGAAGTTTAGCTTTACGTTTTTAAGCAGCCTCTAATTCCTTAACACGAATCCGTATATCCTAATAAATCCAGCACCTTGACCGCAGGGTATTAAACCCTGAGGCAAGAATGATGATAGCCCTTCATCCCTGCGGCAGAAACCGCAGGGTATTCGGGCACGGTGCTGGATAAACCCGTACAAATTATCTTGAACATATGACGCTGTGGCATAGACGCATATTATATATTATTTTTATACTCCTTTTTTTTATTTTAGCGCCAGCCATCTCTTTTTACGCGGCCGGTTATGAGTTTGATTTTAATTCCGGAAAAGTCCAGCGGACCGGAATTCTTATTATTGAAAGCGAGCCCAAAGGCGCCTCTATTGATTTGGGAGATAAAAAAAAATATAATTGGTTTTATGATTTTTTTTATAAAGATGAGAAGATGACCACTCCGAATAAATTAAGAAATTTGCTGCCTGATGAATATGAAATTACTTTAAGCAAAGAGGGATATTACGATTACCGCCGGAAGGTGGAGATAAATCCCGGCCAAACCGTAATATTGGACGACCCTCTTCTTTTTAAGAAAGCGGAGCCGCAGCTTATAGACTCCAATGAGGTGCTCGGGCAAGGAATGTCTCCGGATAAAAACAAGTTGGCGGCAGTGGCTGGGGAAAATTTATTAATTATAGATTTGTCCAGCGGACAAACCAAAAAAATTCCCTTAGATTTAAATATATCAATCGCCCAGGGGAGTTTTGAAATAATCTGGTCGCCCAGCAATAAAAAAGTTGCCTTAACCCTGGATGATTACCCGGTTTTTAACGTGGAAAACGGACGCAAGGAAATAGAGGCGCGGAATTATTTTTCCGGACGGATTGACCGGTTAAAATGGGATTCATTCAGCGATAATAAAATATATGTCCAGCGCGGCAATATTATTCATCAATTAAATATCGCCCAAAAGAATATCGACTTAACCATAAATAAAGGCAGCAACAGCGATTTTATGGTTGAGAGCGATAATTTATATACCACGCAAAAAGAAGAAGACAGCAGTTCTTTATTAATTTATGATCTTAATAAAAAACAGCTTATCAAGAAAATTTCCATTCCGCCGGCGCTTAATTATATTTTTTTAAACGCCGGGCAAAAATTAATTTATTTGTATAACGAGAAGCATTGTATTTTATATACAATCGATCCTTGGTCGATTTTTCCCCTGCAGGATTCAATCAGCAACTTGCGGGATTTTTTCCTGATAAACAGCGAAACAATGCTTTATTGGAACGATTATGAAGTATGGCTTTACGATATTGGCAGAAAAAACAAAACGCTCCTCATGAGAATAAGCGAGCGGATTGATAAAGCCATCTGGCACCCGGATAATAACCATCTTATTTATAATACTGCCGGCGGCATCAATGCCATTGAACTTAAGGACTGGATTTATTTAAGCGCCATGCAAATATTAGATTGGCGGGACACTTCCGAAACGATTATCAGCCCGGACAGCCGTTTTATTTATTTTACCGGTTGGCTGGACAGTGGGCGAAACTTATATAAATTAGAAATAAAGTAAATTTCACGAACATTAGTGGGAATTAAATCATACTCTTTAAATATTTTTTTAAATCATTTTTTAAGTCATCTCGTTCAAGCGCGAAATCAATATTAGCTTTCAGCCAGCCGAATTTTGAGCCGGTATCATAAAATTTTCCTCTGATTTTTTTAGCGTAAATCGGGCGTTTTTTTGATAAAGCAAAAATCGCGTCCACCAGCCAAAGTTCGCCGTCTTTGCCTAATTTTGTTTTCGCCAAAACATCAAAAATATCCGGCGTTAAAATATAAGCGCCGATGCTGCCCCAGCGCGAAGGCGCTTTTTTTGGCCCGGGTTTTTCTATAATATTTTTTACCTGGATAATATCCTTTTCCACTTTTAGGCCGTCAATGATGCCGTATTTGTTCGTTCCCTCATCGTTCACTTCAATGCAGCTTAAAATCGGGTCAGTGTATTTTTCGTAGGCTTCCATTAATTGCTTCAGGCGCGGCTTGCCCTCGCCGACAAATAAATCATCGCCCCAAATAACCGCGAATGGCTCATCCCCTATAACATGGCGGCAGTTTAAGACCGGTGTGCCGTTGCCATAAGGCCCCTTTTGCCGCACATAAATAAAATTAGCCATATCGGCGATATCTTTAACCGCCGCCGCGTCTTTTTTCTTCCCCTGTTTTTTTAAGAAATTTTGCAATTCGTAGTTATAATCAAAATGGTTTTCAATAGAGACCTTGGACGGGCCGGTAACTAAAATAATGTCTTCAATGCCGCTCTTAACCGCCTCTTCTACGATATATTGCACCACCGGCTTGTCGATAATCGGCAGCATTTCTTTGGGTTGGGCCTTAGTAGCAGGCAGGAACCTGGTTCCGGCGCCGGCGACGGGAATAATCGCCTTCTTTATTATACTCATACGATTTTGTGTAATTTTCACTACTACTAATTACGAATGGATATTATTCGTATATTAGTAAGTGATTAGTAATTAGTAGGAGATTTATATTATAAGTTTATCCGCCAGTTTTTCTTTCGCTAGATTTTGCGCCAATAATAAACTGTCAAAAGTTCCGGCGTCAATCCACTCCCCTTTTACCATCGCCACTTCCAGTTCGCCCAATTCCAGATATTTTTTGTTAACGTCGGTTATTTCGTATTCTAAACGGCTGGACGGTTCCAAATTTTTAGCGATTTCCACCACGCGGTTATCATAGATGTAGAGCCCGGTTACGCAATAGTTGCTTTTAGGTTTGGTTGGCTTTTCTTCTATAGAAATAGCCTTCATATTTTTATCAAATTCCACGATCCCAAAGCGCTCCGGATCCGAAACTACCTTGGCGAATATTTTTCCGCCGCGCTTAAAGCTTTTTATTTCTTCCGACAAATCATCCTCAAAAATATTATCCCCCAATACCATACAGACGCTTTCATTGTCAATAAAATTTTCTCCGATGATAAACGCTTCGGCAATGCCCTTGGGCTTATCCTGTATTTCGTAGGTGAATTTGCAACCGAACTGTCTGCCTGAACCTAATAAATTCAGGTAATCCCCCGCCCTTTCCGGCGTTACTATGATTAAAATTTCTTTAATGCCGGCCTTAATCAGCGTATTTAAAGGATAATAAATCATCGGCTTATTATAAACCGGCAGCAGTTGTTTCGATGTAATTTTAGTCAGCGGACTTAGGCGAGTGCCAGAGCCGCCGGATAATACAATGCCGCGCATATTTTACCTCCCCTAACCCCTCCTTGGTAAGGAGGGGAATAATTTCTTCCCTTACTAAGGGGAGATGCCCGAAGGGCAGAGGGGTGTTATTTATTTAAATAATCTCGCAGCGCTTCTTTATAATTCCTCAACTTCGGCAGTTTGTTATTATTCAAAACCGCGTATTTCGGCCTCGCCGCTGGGCGGGAAAATTCATCTGCGCTAACTGGTATCAGCTTAACATCTTTGCCTAAGATGTCAAACAATGTTTTGGCGCTTTGATACCAAGTGCAAGGTCCTTCGTTGGTTATATGGTAGATGCCATAATCGCACTGTTTTTTCAGCAATTCTTTAGTTGCCAAAGCTAAATCCGGCGCGTAGGTGAAGTTGCTTAATTCTTCATCCACGACTTTTAACTCGCGTTTTTTCTCTGATAATTTTATCATCACGTCAAAAAAATTTTCTTTGGCTAATTCGCTTTTGCCTTTTTGTCCAAATAGTTTGGAGGTGCGGATGATGTAATATTTTAAATTCGGCCGGCGCAACATTTCTTGTTCCCCGAGTAATTTTGATTCACCGTATTTGGAAATTGGCTTTGATTCAGCGTCTTCGGCATAACCTTGTTCTTTCTCGCCATCAAAAACGTAGTTGGTTGAGTAATGAACTAACGTTGCCTTGAGTTCTAAACAAGCATCAGCTAAATAGCCGAGCGCTCCCCCATTTATTTTTTTAGCTAAGGCAAAACCGGCTTCGTTTTCGCAATCGTCAACAGCGTTGTAGGCGGCACAGTTGATGATTATATCAGGTTGCAAGTTTTTTAGTTTGTCGTTTACTTGCGTTTCGTTTACGATATTAATTTCTCCCCGGTCCCAACCGACGGCATCCGGAAAAACTTTTAACAGTTCCTGCCCCAGCATTCCTGAAGAACCAATTATTAATACTTTGGACATAAATCATGTATTGACTATCGTGTTTTAGTAGTTTATTATATAATTGCAACCTGAGATATAGTATTTGCCAGAAGTCGGGGAGGTAGCCACGCGTATACCTGTCTCGGGTTGTGTTTCAAGCACTTTTTGGGTCTGTCCGGAGACTAACAAATCTTTTCCATCGCGCAATGCCATGGTGGTCTCTTCTCTGACAGACCCTATTTTTATAGTTTTTTATAATTTTCCACAAAACCCTTCCCTAATAAAGACCGCCACCATTTTTCATTTTTAATATACCATTTAACTGTTTTATCCATACCTTTTTCAAAGTCTATCTCTGGATGCCAGTCAAGTTCATTCTTGATTTTAGCAATATCCAGCAGATATCGCCTATCATGGCCGGGGCGGTCTTCAACATAAGTCTTTAATGAAGCCGGCTTATTTAATCTGCTTATAACCGCCTCGGCAATTTCTTCCACGCTTTTTTCAATATTGCTGCCGATATTGTAAGCTTCGCCCACCCGCCCTTTTTTAATAATCATATCTATCGCCCGGCAATGGTCTTCAGTGTGCAGCCATTCCCTTTTATTCAAACTGCTTTTAAACAAGGGCAGTTCCTGATTCTGCAAAGCATTCGTGATAAACCGCGGTATCACTTTTTCCGGAAATTGGTATGGCCCATAGTTGTTAGAACAATGGCTGATAGTCACCGGCAGTTTAAAAGTATGATAATAAGCCATCACTTCATGATTGGCGCCAGCCTTAGTTGAATTATACGGAGTTTTTGGCCTATATGGATCATCTTCTTTAAATGCCCGCTCTTCATCCAGCGCCAGATCGCCGAATACTTCGCAAGTTGAAATATGGTGAAAACGCTGTATGCTGGCGTCTTTAGCAGCTTCCAAAAGCATCTGCGTGCCAAGCACATTGGTCTTTACAAAAATATCCGGCTCAATCATCGCCCGGCCATTGTGCGATTCAGCCGCAAAATTTACAACCACCTCTATTTTTTCGTCCCGCAATAAATTTTTGTTTTTTTCTAAATCGCTTATATCGCCCTGAACAAATTTGTAGTTTGGGTTATTTTCAACATCGCGCAAATTTTCCAAATTGCCCGCGTAGGTCAAAAGATCTAAGTTTACAATCTGATCATTGGGATATTTTTTTAACCAGTAGTGGATAAAATTGGAACCGATAAACCCACATCCGCCAGTTATAAGTAATCTCATAGTATTTAAATTAATTTAAGCCGACTTGTCCGCCGAAGCTTTAGCGTAGGCGGGTGAATCCGGCGCCACCGGTTACTAGAAGTTTGTTCATAAAATAAAAGTTATAAAAATTTCAAATTTTAAGCACCAAATTCCAAAAAAATTATAAATTATAAATTCTAAAGATATTTTTATAATTTAAATTTTAAATTTTACGATTTTTTTGGTATTTGGAATTTAAGGCTTGGAATTTATATATTATCCGCAATTTTTTTGGCAACACTCTCAATCTCCCCTTCTCCATAGGTCGTGTCTTTTCCTTTCCATAGCTCATAGCCGTCTCCGGCAAAGCGCGGCATAATGTGCCAATGAGTATGGAAAATAATCTGCCCTGATTCGGCGCCGTTATTGATGCCGATATTGCAGGCGCGCGCGCCAGTGGCCTTCAGCACAGCCCGGGAAATTTTATTGGTTATCACGGCGAGGTGTTTAACTAAGTCGTCCGGCGTTTCTAGGGTGCTCTTATAATGCTCTTTCGGCACTACTAGAGTATGTCCTTTATTAATCGGATTAATATCTAAAAAAGCCATTATTAAATCGTCTTCATAAACTTTATAGCTTGGCAGTTCGCCTTTTATAATTTTGCAGAAAACGCAATCAGCCATAAGTTTTAAGTTAAAATTATTTTTTATTCCGTAAATATTCCCCCAACTTTCTCGCCGCTTTGCCGCGTTGGGAAAAAGAATTTTTTTCTTTCAGGCTCATTTGTACAATCATTTTTTTGTAGCCTTCCGGTATAAAAATATGGTCATAAGGCATCGCATCCGCCTCCGGGAAAATTATTGTAAGCCTTAAAATACAAGCCGGTATCTTCCGTTATAACGGGTTTATTTAATTTTTTGGACAGATGTTTCGCGCTTTCTGCGGCCACCTCCGCCATCTCCTTTTCTTTATCTTCCGGATATTCCATAACAACTTGTTCAATTTCTACGCCATAATTTCTTAAAACCGCCTTTACCTCTGTAAATTTATATTTGTTTGTGGTTATAAAAGTTAGTTTCATGTTTTTTATATAGTCATAATGACAGCATTTATATTATATGGTACGGCGACTCCGGATTGTCTTCCCAGCGAATCTCGTCCACATCGTCTTTTTTTCCTTCTCCGGCATAAAGATTGTCCGGAAGGTTTATAACCCAGCCGGCAACATCTGAAACGCATTTATAGGCGTGTACCACGCCCGGCGGCACGATTATCAGAGTGGGATTATCCTGCCCTACCGATAAAATTTCATGCGCGCCTTTTTTATCCCAAAGATGCAGCTCAAAATTACCCGGACCGACAAAAACAAAACAGTCGCTCTGCTTCTCGTGCTCATGCGGTCCGCGCGCTACGCCCGGTTTAGTTTCGCTAATATAGGCCATGACCGGCTTATAACCCGTTAGTTCATCTTCACGCCAAACCTCCGAAAGCCAACCGCGTTCATCATTATATTTATTTAATCTTTTTCTAATTACACCTTTAATCATATTCCAAATTTAAAATCCTGGCCGCGCCTAAGGCGCAACCGCAGGCAGGCTTAAGACCTATAACTTGAAACTAATAAAATAATACCACTCACCAGCCATAAAATCAACATTAAATTCATATTTATATACGCCTGCACAATGTTCGGCTTAACTATTTCCATGATTATAAAAACAATCAACGCCGTAAGAAGCGTGTAGAATATTTCGCGAGTAATTAGGTAGGCTTTGCTATTCATGTTATAGATATTTAATATTCAATATTCAATATTTTATTCAATAATGTACGTCCTTCTAATTCAATCCATATTTCCCCTATCTCCACCCAGTCATTAATCTCATCCTCCACCAGCAGCCCCGGCACGGATATTATAAAGCCATAAACGCCTTCGTAGCGGTAGGCCTTGGTTAAGTCAAAGTCAACCGTCCGGACCTGCCAGCCGTCCTCAAAATCGCGTGGCTCATAGGAGGTTATAATATAGCCAATCCCCTGCCGGTCAACGTCGGTATTTTTATTTACTTTTTTGTAATCAGGGTTATAAAATGCTTCATTACTAAAGCTAAAAACCCCGTCTCCGGCGATAATCACGTCATCTTTGGCCAGGCGGATATTGGTAATCGGCATTTCAGCAACTTGGGAAAATTGCTGGTAAGTTTCGTCAAGTTTTAGAATTTTATCCCTGACTAATATTTTCTGCAGGCTGTTCGGGTTTATAGTGCGGGCAAAAATTTCCGAGGAATCGGTCGTTAAATTTATCAACCCCGGCTCCGGCGTTCCGGCCAGCCAAACGCGGTTGATGAAAGATAAGATTCTCTGAGTGGTTGCTATTTTTTCCGTTATAACATCGTCGCTGGCGCTAATCGCTATTTTATAAAAGCCATCAGGCGGTCCGGGAAGTTTTATGGAAATTTCGCCCTCATTTTTAATTTCTTTCTGCTCCACCGCGCTATTTTTATAGTAAACAACTATTTTTATATTATCATCTTTGTCGTTTGTTTTCAGGTTGGTAAAAATAAAGTTGAAATCAAAATCCTCGCCCCCGATATAAGTATAAAATTGATAAGCGCCGCGCAGAGGTCGGACGCTGCCGGCGGAAAAAGCTTTTGATGAGGCCAATAAATTGCCGTAATTATTGATTTTTTCTTCCGCCGGCAAATCATAATGGTAAGTTAAAACTTTTTCTTTGTTGGGCGGGTTATTAAAAAATTCATCAACGCTGTTATAATTTTCTTCGCGCTGAAGCAGGATAACGCCATCTTGCTCAATTTTGCGCCAGGCTAAATTATCAATTATCTGGTTTTCCAGCGGCTGCAGGCGGTAATGCCTCTCCTTATCGGCCAGAACGCCTATTTCTATAATTTTATTCTTCAGGCGGCGATATTCTAAAGTAATTTTTGCCCGGTCAAATCCCCGCTGTGTTTCTAAATTAAAATACACCGGATCGCCGGTTATCTTCTGCGCGCAGTTTCCCAGCGGCAGGCCTAAAATTTTATTTCGCCGCGGATCTTCAACGCGCTCCGCCGGCTTTATCTTTGAAATTATAAAAGAATTGCCGCAGGGATTAAAAGCATAAATTATTTTTCCAAACGGAACGATCGCTTTATATATTAAAATTAAAACTGTCAGCCCCAGCAGGCTAAATAAAAATATGCGCAACTTGTATATATCTTTTTTCATTTAATTGACCAAAATTTTTATTAGCGGGCTTTTTCATTATACCATTTCCGCGAAAACATCTAAAATCTCCGCGGCGCATTTTTCCCAATCGTAATTTTTTACTTTCCGCAGGCCGATTTCCCGCAGCTGTTTTCGCAAGGTTTCGTTATTAGCCAGCTGGGAAATTGCCTGCCCCATTTCGGAGATATTATAAGGATCAACTAAAATGGCGGCTGTGCCCATTATTTCCGGCAGAGAGGAAACATTACTGACAACGCAGGGAGTGCCGCAGGCCACGGCCTCCAGCGGCGGAAAGCCGAAGCCTTCGTAGAAGCTGGGGTAAATAAAAATTTCCGCCAAGTTATAGATATAAACCTTATCTTCCTCTGAAATATAATCGGTAAAGATAATATCGCCGGCGAAAGCGCTGCGGCGGGCCTGTTCGTATATTCCCCTATATCCCCAGCCGCGCCGTCCGGCTATTACCAGCTTGATTTTATTTTTGTCAACTTCGGCCTGCCCTTCAAAATGGATCAGGTCGGAATAATTTTCCCGGCGAAAATTTTCATAAGCCTCAATTATGCCCTCAATATTTTTACGCGGTTCTAAAGTCCCCAAAAACAGGATAAAATTCCCCGGCAGGCGGTATTTTTTTCCAGCCTCCGCCAGATAGGGGTCATTTTTATCTATTACCCTGTATTTTTTGTTTATTCCGGAATAAACCGTGCTGATTTTTTTAGCGGGAACATGGCAGATATTTTGCACATCTTTTTTAGTATGGTCCGAAACGGAAATAATATGGTCAAAATCCGCCAGTAGCTTTTTTACCTTGATATTTTTATGCCAAAAATTGCTGCGGATGGAAAAATAGTGCGGATAAAGCAAAAAAGACAGGTCATGAACGGTAATAACTTTTTTGCATTTGCGACTCAAGGAAATAAAATTAATATGAGGCATGAACATTAAATCCACCCCGCCGATTTTTTCATCTATTTTCGGCCGTTTTAAAAATTTGAAAAAAAAATAATTTAAAATTTTATTGGGATATTTAAGTCTGATTACTTCCACGTTGCCGCGGTTAAAATTGGGAATGCGTTCGCTGACATCGCGGAAGGAATTATAAAATAGCTTATATTGGTTAACTTTATCCTTGTCAAATAAAGCCATTAACAAATTATACGTATATTCAGATACGCCGGAATAATGCTTGTCCATTAAAGGACGGATGTCAATTCCTATTCTCATAAGTAAGTGTCATTCGCGGGAATGACAAACAGTGTTAATATAATCCCGCATCTTCATCTTAAAATTTTCGGCATTAAATTGCTCCGCATGCTGTTTGATAAATTCAGGGCTGAAATCAAACTCGTTTTTATATAAAAAGCGCAGCACCGTATCCGCCAGATCTTCCCATGTCTGTTCGTTAAATAAAATTCCGGTTTGGCCATGGATTATTGTTTCCCTGGCTCCGCCCTTATTATAAGCAATTACCGGCCGGCCGCTGGCCTGAACTTCAATGGCGGTAATGCCGAAATCCTCTTCCTGGGGATGGATAAATGCCTGGCACTCGGACATTAGCCGGGCTTTGGCGGATTCGCTGACTCGGCCCAAAAATTCGATATTGCCGCCCGCCATTTTTTTGATTCGTTTTAAATCCGGGCCGTCGCCAAAAACTTTTAAAGGAATGCCCAGTTTGTTAAAGGCTTGGACGGCTATATCCAGGCGCTTATGGGGAATAAAGCGGGCGCCGGCCAAAAAATAATTGCCGGGCGGGCGGCTGACAAAAAATTTATGGGTATCAACCGGAGGATGGATTACCACACTGCCGCGGCCGTAATATTTACTGATTCTTTTTTGGGTGGTTGCGGAATTGGCGATAAAGTAATCAACCCGTTCCGCCGCGACTTTATCCCATTGCCTTATTTTTGTAACATAAAAACCAACTATTTTTTTAAGCCACTCAGGCATCCGCAACTCGGCAATGTACTGGTTGGCGTAGTGCCATAAGTAGCGGGTGGGCGTATGGCAATAGCAAATGTGGATCGCTTCCGGAGGAGTAATAACGCCCTTGGCAAAAGAAGAGGCGGAAGATATCACTAAATCATAAGTCTGCAAATCATAAGATTCTATGGCCGTGGGCATAAAAGGCATATACCATTGATATTTGCTCACTCCGCCGGGAAGGCTCTGAATAAAGGAAGCGCGCACCTGCCGATGAGGAATATAATAATCTAAATATTCCTGTTTGTATAAAAGAGTATAAATCGGGGCTTGCGGATACATTTCCGCCAATAGCCACAAAACTCTTTCCGCTCCCCCGTCCTGGGCGAGATGATCATGCACTAACGCTATTTTCCCCTCACCCCCAGCCCTTCTCCCGGCGGGCGGCGGTTGTTTTCCATTTTTTTTTAACATAAAAAAGACAATGCTCCTTGTCTTATTTTTATTTTTTATCTTTTTTTAATTCCCTCTCCCTGCCGGACCGGCGGGGTTAGGGTTATTCCGCCCTTCTCCGCCTCATAATGGCAAAGGGCGTCCGCAGTATTATGGCGATATCCAGCAATAACGACCAGTTCTCAATATAATAAGTATCTAACTTCACCTCTTCTTCAAAACTTAAATCGCTGCGGCCGGAAATTTGTGCCAGGCCGGTGATTCCCGGTTTGATAGCCAAAACCCGCTTATGGTGCTTTTCATATTTGGCCACCTCCCGGGGCTGGTGCGGGCGCGGACCCACTATGCTCATTGTGCCGAACAAAACATTAAAAAATTGAGGCAGCTCATCAATGCTCCAGCGCCGGATTAATTTTCCAACCTTGGTTATGCGCGGGTCGTTGCCTATTTTGTAAACCGGGCCGTCCTTGGTATTTTGCCGCTCAATCAATTCTTTTTCAACCTTTAAAGCTTCATCATTATTCTGATAATTATCGCCAATGCAGTATTCAATGTACATGGAGCGGAATTTATAAGTATTAAAGCAGCCGTCCCGGCTGACGCGCTCATTTTTATATATAATCGGACCTTTTGATTCCAGCCTGACGGCCAAACCAGCCAAGAGAATTACCGGGGAAAAAATAATAAGACCGGCCAGGGACAATATAATATCAAAGAATCTTTTGGCGATTCTGCCCCAACCATCAAGCCGGGTAGTCTTAATTTCCACAATCGGCACTCCGGCTATCATATTCACGTCGGTTTTTAATATTTTCGTGCCCAGCAAATCAGCCGCGTATTTAAATATAAGATGATGCTCATTGCAAAAATCAACCATTTTTAACACTTCCGCCTTGCTTAAATTAGGATCAATCTGGATAATCTCATCAATCGCCCGCGCCTTATTCAGCTTTTCTAATTCATTAACCGCCTCCTCGTTGAAATTTTTATAGCGTTTAGTGATTTCAAACCCCAGCCCTTTATTAATACTGAATATTTTTATCATCCTGTCGGTCAGCATGGTGTTGCCGATTACCGCGACTTTGTGCGTGCCGATCCCTTTTTTATGCAAGTAGCGCTGCAGCCACCTGATAATAATTCTGGCGATGATTAAATAAATAATCGCGATAATCCAGCCGGCTAAAATAATAAAGCGCGAGGAAAAAAGCTCGCGGCTGAAAAACATTATGACAATAACCGCCATTATCCCGGTGGAACAGGCTAAAATTATCCGGTACATTTCATTGATAATTCTGGTAAATCCCTTAACTTTATAAAGTCCGGCAAAGGCGAAGATCAGCAGCCATAAAATAGCTATATTCACGCTGATGGCAAGATATTCGGAAAAAGGCAGATTAAAAATAACCGGCCTTATTTCGGCCGTAACTTCCGCGAAACGGATATAATATGCGGATATAGCCGCCAAGATTATCATCAGAAAATCAAGCGGCACCAAGAGAAAAGTAAAAATTAACTCGCTTTTTTTCATAACCCTCACCCCCTGCCCCCTCTCCCGCAAGGCGAGGGGATTACTCCCCCACCCTTTCTCTCTGCCGATTTGACTGGCAACGAGCAGAAAAAGAAAGCAAAATGAAATATAGAAAAATAAAAAATATTTTTGCCCCCACTATCACCCCCTCCCTTTGGGAGATGGCCGGGGTGAGGGCCAATAAATTCAGGGCAAGCGATAAGCCGGATTCTGTACCCCTATATTGCTATAAGGACGACAATCATTTATCTAGCCCCGATGTTGCCATCGGGATCATGCGAGCTACGTTCCTTTATCCACCTCTCCTGTTTTCCCCTCCTGGCTAGGAGAGGATTAAGGTAAGGTAAGATAAGTTTGCTCTTGCACCGGCTAGGGTTTACCATCGCGTGCTGTCGCCAGCGCGGAAAGCGCGTAATTAATATTCATTAGGATATCCTCAAAATGAATATCAATATCGCGCTACTTTTCACCTTTTGTCCCGCAGTAATGCGGGACTAGTATTGTCTCTGTGGCACTTTCCCTATCCCGCAGTATTGCGGGACGGTGGGCGTTACCCACTAGCCTTTTGTTGGTGTCCGGACTTTCCTCCCCGTCCCGAATACTGCGGGACAAGGCGATTGCCTGTTTACCCTGATTTTATTGAATTATAAATGCGCAAAATATAATGAAATTGTAGCATTTTGAGAGAAAAAAGTCAACGGCGGAGGTATAAAAAACGGCTTACCGTAATAAGCCGCTCTCCGTGGATAACTGTTGACGAAACAATAAACAAGTACTTTATCTTGTCGCGCCGGAATACGCTATGGCGCGCACTATATCCCAGGCCACGGCGCTTTTCGGGCTGTAGCCGTAAATCCATCTAAAGCTTTTAATAGCCGCGTTCTCCGAATTTAAATTGCGGCTGGAGGGGCGCAGGCCATAAGCAATAATAGTTATGGCCGCGTCGTCATGCGGATTAGTCCGGTCCGAAGTGCGTTTGTAAATCTTCTTAAAAGCGGTGGCCGCCGCTGCCTCTGATTCCGCGCTCCGTTCGGTCGGCCAGCGGCCGTTGGCGATTTTAATCACATCTTCCCATTCAGCCTGCGTGACCGGCAGCTTGCCGAAAGTTGATTTATATGAACTAAGCACTCCGGCCCGCTCGCCCGCGCCTAAAATCTGACTGGAAACAGTGCCGTAAACTACAAAATTAGTGACGGCGTTGGTGTGTTCGGCTGACAGTCCGGTTATGCCTTTCACCAGCGGGGTCGTGTATTTCAGCGCCCCGTCCGCTTCCCGGGCAGTGTCGCGCGTTTTGCCGGCGTTAGCCGCGGCTTTGGCTACATCGCCGCCAAAAACAGCGCCGGCATCGCTTAAAATTTGTTCTAACTGCTCCTCGCGCTCATTAACCACTTTTTCACCCAAGACTTTTTCTTCAGCAGTTTCAGTTTTTTTGTTATTCGTTTTTTCGCCGTCCGCGGCTTTAGCTTCGTTTATTTTAGAGGTAATTAAGTTTCTATTATTGCCGGAAGCGTTACTGCCCGAAGAAGAGCTCCCTTCTCCGCTATTGCTGCCGGATACGCTTCCGCCGGAAGAAGACAATACGCAAGAGCCGCCGCTTACTCCATATCCGGATGCGCAGGCAAGCGCGGTACAGCTCGGGTAGGTTCCGCTTACTTGGGTAGAGTTAGATATGTCGTTGGTAGTGCAGGCGCGCGGCGCGGCAGAGGTTGTTGCCGAGGCGGTCGCAAGGGCGGATAAACTTCCGCCGGATTCAATAATTTTAATGCCGAAATAATATCCGGTGCCGCTGTTCAATCCGCTAACCGTCACCTGCTGGCTGGTGCTGGTCGCCGGAAAAGGGGCGCCGCTGACCGCCGCGGCCGAAGAAAAATTTTCATCCGTAATGGCGCTCGCCGAATATCGGATATCAAAGGATGACAAGGCAAGAACCGGACTCGCCGGGGTATTCCAACTTAAAACAACCGAATTGTGGGAGGTGCTGCCGGCGGAAAATTCTGATACTGCCGGCATCTCGTAGGCGATTACCGGACCGGCAGCAGTCCCGATATTCCCCGCCGCGTCAATCGCCCGTACCATAATTAAGCCCTGGCTCACCAACAAATCAGCTTCAATAGACCAGACAGCTTCATCGGCCGTTTCCTGCCAGGTGGCTCCCCTGTCCATACTTACTTCAACTTTGCTTACCGGACTGCCGCCCAAAGCAACAGCGGTTCCGCTCACCGTATGGCTGGCGGAAGTAGTAGTGGCGTTGGCGGAGGGAACGGCAATAGTTATTCCCGGGCTGGTTTTATCAATATTAGTTATAGTAATTGTAGTAGTGGCAAAATTTCCAGCATTATCCGAAGCGACAAAGTCAAAGGAGCCGTTGGCGGTAAAAGTATGACTGGCGGCATTAATCCACAACAGGCCGCTTATATAATCGACGGCGGAGGCCGTTACGGTTAAATCAGAACCGGTCCAGCCGGTTGAGTAAGGGTTAACGGTGATAACTGGCGGGTCCGTATCCGATGTTAAATTTGTATATCCTTTGGTCGCGGCCAACGCCCACCAGGCGCCGTCAATATACTGCCAGGATTGGCTGGCGGAATGAGCAGAGGCATAGCTCATTGAATTAATAATACTATTGCTGTTATCCGCCAAAGATATAGTGTCGCCGCTGTCCTTAAAACTTAAGATTCCTCCGACATCACTTTCATTAACTACGGCAAGACCGTAGGCCGGCACAGTAATAGAGCTGCTGATTATTCTATAGGTCGCGGTCGACCCCGTTCCCTCCTTTATCTTAAAATTAACAATATTAACATCTGTATTGCCGTTATTTAAAATTTCCACCCATTCATTGTTCAAGACATACACCTCGTTAATTATCAGGTCATTAGCGGCCGCCTGCGTTTTTTTATTAAAAAACACAACCCCGCCTGTTGTCGCGAAAACAGCGAAAAGCGCCAGAGTTGTGTACCGCAAAATTTTATCCATAGTATGGGGAGATGAGTTGTGTATTATTGTTATATTATAATATTTAAAAAAAATATCTGCAAATTATATTTTATACAAATAAACCGGCGTGTCCTTTTCCCGCGGCTTATCTTTAACAACAATATCCCAGTCAGGAATGGTAAAAGCGTAAGAAACGACCCGCGCGCCCGGCTTTAGCTCGCGCTCCAATTTTTTCTTCAGCTTATTCTTAATAGATTTGGGCAGGCCGAAAAAATAAACTACGTCCGCCCGGGATAAATCTTCTTTGAATAGATTCTTCCATTTTATTGTTACGCCCCTGTTTATATAAAAAAGATGGCGCAGTTTGCACCATAAATACAATGGCAAGGCCAATTCCACGCCGATTGCCCGCGCGTTATAATGTTTAGCGGCATAAAAGACAGTCCGTCCGTTGCCGCAGCCGAGGTCGTAAAACACCTCCCCTTTCTGCAAACCCGCCAGCTTAAAAATCCGCCCCAAGTCTTTTTTCCAGCAGGGCACCCAAGGGGCGAAAGAAAGCGCGGCCATGGCCAGATAAAAAAAAGGGATCAAAATAATTAAATAAATTGCCCAGATTAAAATTTCTACACTCATGCTTTTATTTTACCTTTTTATTTTTCTTTTGTCATTTTTAGAGTAAAAAAACAGCGCAAAACATTAAATGCTTACGCTGTGATTGGAGAGTTGTGATGTGGGCGAGGTCATCGCAATGCCCGGGAGCAGGCATAGATGAGCCCCAAAAATTGTTCCTGGAAATCCCGCTTGCTTCGGGGAACGGCTTTCAAACCATTTAAGGAAAATTCTCCCCTATCCTTCCTGATGCGGGAAAATTTATCTCCTTTTGTCCCTGCCCTAGTTACCTGAAAATACTCAATTGAGTAGATATTATCGGTAACCAGGACAAGGCCGATGACCCTGCAGTTTGAAGGAAGATTCAACTGCCGGGCATTCATATCGGGGACGATGATTTTTATATTGCCCACCTCCAGAATGCTTAAGGCGGTTTCTATGGCGTTTTTGAGATGCTCCCGCACCTCTTTCGCCAAAGTGCTGCCCTTAGCATGAGTCAGGGCGACGGTTAAACTTTTGCGAGCAAACGCCGTCCATTCATCTGTTGAGAGGCTTATTACCTGCTGTGAGGGCTTTTGATTAAAATAATTAAGCGCCCAAGCCACAAGGCCCAAAAATACAATAGCGAGAGAACCTAAAAGCAAGATTTTTGGATCCATGGTGATCCATACCTCCTTCTAATGGAACAGATTTGTCAAAAAGTACGACTTTCAATTATACATAAAATTTAAAATTTGTCAATAAAAAAACAATAGCGACTTTTAACTTGACATTCGGGATATTTTATTAACTTTTATAAATTAATAAAGAAGTTATAATATAGTTATCACGTCAAGGAGGTGCTATATGATGTGCGCGCAACGCTCTTTACCAATATTAGTTTATCACACCTGGAATATGTTTAATACTGCTCAAATAGCGGAAATAGAGCGGCATGTTTGGCTGGAGATGGAAAAAATCGGCTTAACGCTCCAGCAAAACAATCTGTCTTTTGCCGATATCGCGCGGGGATTCAATAAATCGGAAGAAGAAATAAAATGGGAAATCAGCGAAGCCTTAAAAATAGAGTGGGTAAAGGAATACGCGGGAATTTATCGGCGATGGCATTGGGAAATCGTCCATCCCATGCCGGATATAATTAAAATTCCAGGGAACTAAAAAGCGCCAGCATTTTATACCGGCGCCTTTTTTATCCAGCACCGTGCCCGAATACCCTGCGGTCTCTGCCGCAGGGATGAAGGGCTATCATCATTCTTGCCGCAGGGTTTAATACCCTGCGGTCAAGGTGCTGGATTTATTACCCAATTTGGTCGGATTCATTTAACTTATTTTAATAATTTTATAGACTGTTTCCCCATTCTTCAGGCGCACGGCAACACTCTCCCCTGCCCGCCGGTTAAGGAGCGCCGCGCCAATCGGAGAATTGTGCGAAATAATGCCGCGCGCCGGATCGGTTTCGGCGGAGCCTAAAATCCGGTAAATTTTCCGCCGCCCATTAACCTCGACCGTTACCTCGCGCCCCAGCTCGACCGCTTCACGGCCGGAATTTTTGATTATAAAAGCGTGGTTGATAAGATAAGCGGTTTCATCAATCTGACGGTTCAGCCCGCGCAGTTTTCCTTTGGCTATCTGGTATTCCACGTTTTCGGAAAAATCGCCCAGCTCCGCTAAACGCCTTACCTCTTCGGCCAGGCGCGGCCGCGCTCTTTTCATCTGCGCCAATTTAACTTCCAATTCGGCAAACTTTTCCGGCGTAATATGCAAATCAACCGGCTGGATATTTTGCTTTTCGGATTTTCTCGTTGGCAGCCGCATAAATTTATTATTATTTATCTTTAACCATCTCTAAAGCGCTGAAATATTATAATTATATTTTTATGGCTGTCGCATCATCTGCTGTTTTATGGCCTCGCCCTGCGCTACCCCGGCCTCAACTTCCCTCTTTATCTGTTCTAAAGCGGCGGCCGGAATATTAAAGTCGGTCGGCATATTGATATTGCCGATGTTTGGGGTCATATCCGGAATCATGGAACTAATGTCCGGCGCGCCCGGCGGCAACTTGATAATCGGCGTAATGCCGGTCGGCAGGCCGATAGCGTTTAAGGTAATGTCCAAAACTATATCCGGTCCGCCGGTTCCAGTCGGATAAGGGAAAGCGATCGGCATTACCGGCAGATCAATTGCAGCGGATAAAACCATGGCAATAGTATCCGCGGTCTGGCTGAATGATTTTATTTTCACGAACGGCGGCAGATAAGGCGCGATCATACCCGCGTTTAAATATTTCCCGATTTCGCCGCCGATTCTCTGCTTAATTTCTTCGTCTCCCGGAATCATGGCCTTTGCCTCCTCCGGCATATCGGCGGGCAGGGGCGGCATGTACTGGCTCTTAAAAGTATCATACATCAAATCTATTTCTTTCTTTAAATCCACGTTAACATCCACCTCAATATTCTTCACGCTCATCTTCCCTGACTTATAGGTTCCGGCGGGAATGTCCATTTGGCCCAAATTAACCACATTCTTGCCCGGGTACAAAGTTTTTACCCCGCTCGAGGGCAATACTACGATATCCCGACCGGCATCGTTGGTAAAAATAAGGTCGCCCATCTCCACTCTTACTTCCGGCACGCTGACCGATGGCCGCAGATCGGGCGGATCCATCAGAAAGACGTTTATTTTACCGAACATAAACTGGAAGTAAGGCGAAAGCAGGAGGCCGACGACAATCGCGCCGGCGATGAATTTCGGCAGCTTAACGGCCATAACTAAAATTATCGCCGCTATAATGGCGATAACGGCTATAATCAGAAACTGCCAGCCGCTGACAAAAGTGCCATTTATTTTTTCCGTCAGCAGGGCGGCCAAAAGGGCCGTAACCGGCATTAATATTATCCCCAAGGGGATTAAAAAACGTTTTTTCATATAATATATTTAAAAATAATGCTTGATTTTTACCAGCAGCCAAAATAAATAAATATTTAAAACAAGAATAATAAAATCATAGACGCCGAACTGGTCGGTAATCGTTAAAATAATATTAATCGCTAAAACTATCAGCGCGCCGTAATATGCCACTTTTTCCCTCCGGCAGACCCTGTTTCCCAACCAGAAAAACAAACCGGAGTTGATGAACATTATGGCGGTAAAAAGTATATTTCCTGATTCTAAACAGGTATATATCCCGAATATGAACCAAATTACGGCTATCAAGATAAATAACAGTTTTACATTTTTCAGCTGGTTTTCCATACGCTTTATTATAATTATATTATAGCATATTTTAACATAAGGCAATAATTCCGCTGAATAAAAAAGAGCTGATGCTTTTAATCAACTCTTCAGGAAAAAGCTCCGCAAAGATAAAGAATAATAAAAATGATACTTGCGGTGCTTGCGGCGAGCAATAATCCTGCTGTCAGTTTGGCATACGTTCTTTTATCCGGCACAACGTCCTCCGAATCCCAAAGATGCCTGGCCATTTTTTATTTTCCCCTTTCAGCTAAGGTGCGATAATTAACTAATATAACAAATAAAATACCTCTTGTCAAAATAAAATTCTTGCAGAAAAAAAACGGGAACTGATGCAAAAAACCCAACAGCAATAAAACGGGTGTGATGCATTTTATATGGAAACGGTAGAAATACTGCTAACCCCTTTTTTTACTATGTTTTTCTTATTTATCCCAAATTTTTTTCGTCCAATGCCAGCCGTACTTAACGATGACTAAAATAATAAAGAAATAAATTATATACTGCAGAGCGAAGAAGATCATGGCCGCCAATCCGACCGTAATATCCTGAACAACTTCGTTAATATCGCGGATAAATTCTTTCACCGCTATTTTCCAGGAATCTTTTAAGTTCTGCCCGTCAACGAATTTATTCTCTAAGACATAAATGTTGAAATAAGTGTAATCCAGCCGGTCAAGCTGCTCGGCTTTCGCGCGCTCCAGACGCTCTAATTGGGCGTTGACATTAATCTTCTCCTGTGTCAGCCGTTCAATGATATTAATTTTGCTGTCAATTATTTTAGCCAGGCTTTCCACATCCTGGACTCTGGTTGCCAAATTGGTAATGTCGTCGTAGGCCTTGACCGCGTTAGCCAAAGTTTCTTCAATAGAAGCCATTTTCTTTTCCAGTATTTCGGTTTCGCCGGCATAGTCGTCAATTAATCTTTTTATAGTATAAGTATTTTCGTTAAGTTCCTTAGGGTCCAGCTCGTTAATAATAGAGAGAATTTCAGCTACGCTGTCTTGCTTGACTTTAAAGCTGTAATTGCAGCTTTTCTCGTATTCGCCGGCGCTTTCAAAAACAACATCATCCCGGGCTTTCAAGGCGGCCACTCTGGCGCAGGTATCTTCCAGCCGCCTCGTTTCAATAGCCGCGCTGTATTCGGTTACCTCAAACTCTTCAGCGTCAGCGCCCATGGTAACGCCTCCGGTTCCGCCTTTGCTGTAAATTTCCATCTCTCCCCTTCCCGCTTTATAATATGCCTCGTCAGTATCAAAGGCCGGCGCGCTTTGCATCATTATATTTTTAATGCCTGAAGCTGGAAAAAGCGCACTGAATGAGGGGATAATCAGGCGCAAAGCCAAAGCGATGATAATAATCGCACCGAGCGCCAGGCCGGTAATTTTAAGGATGCTGCCCGTTTTGAAATCAATGTTTTTAAGAAGTGGCATAGGTTTTATCCAGCACCGTGCCCGAATACCCTGCGGTCTCTGCCGCAGGGATGAAGGGCTATCATCATTCTTGCCGCAGGGTTTAATACCCTGCGGTCAAGGTGCTGGATTTATTTAATAAATAATAAAAAAAGTAACATCTAAGCGGCCGCGGCTTTTTTCAGCTCGCGGTAGGAGAGATAAAAAAACGCTCCCAAGATTAAAAAAGTATTCAGAGGCGCGAGCCAAAACGGATATTCACGGCCAAAACTTTCTAAAATCATAATCGCGCCCAAGAAGCCGATGGTGTACATTGCCCCATTTTTTAAATAAACGAATTTAGTAATCACGTTAATGCCTTTGATGGTCATTTCTCTCACGACAAACGCGCCGATGCCGTTGCCGATTATAATCAAAGGCACGGACATGGTAAAGGCAAAAGCGCCAATAACGCCATCAATGGAAAACGAAGCGTCAATCGCCTCCAGATATAAAATCTTGCTCCAGGCGCTTAAGTTTCCGCCGAGCAGTTCTCTTTCTTTTTCCTCCGCATTGCGCTTAAAGCCGTCCGTGATAAAAAAAGCGCTGACGCCGATGGAGGCGGCGAGCGCCAAGAGGGGGTTGGTTTTAACGGAGAAATAAATAATGGCGGTTAAAAATATTGAGGCAAAAGCGTAAAACCAAATTGACTGGCGGTGGATAAAACCTTCCAGGGAAAAAGTGTATTTTTTTTCTTCCATAAAAATCCAGCCTAAAAATACAAAAAAAAGATAAACGCCGCCGCCCAAAAGCAATAATGGTTTTGACTCTTCCAGCGACTGCGCGACTAGCTCATCGCCGGAAAAAGCCGCGGTAATGACTTCCATAATGGATAAATCCGGATTGGCGAATTGCACGATTAAAAACGGCAGAACGCCGCGCACCAAAAACACCGCGAACAGCAGGCCCCAAAATAAAAAAATCTTGCGGAAGCGTTCGGGCATGGTTTTTAAGACGTTGGCGTTGACGATGGCGTTATCCACGCTGGAAATTACTTCAAAAACAACCAGGCCGATAATGACGATGATAAAATTAAAAAACATAGAAAGTTAATTGTTGAATATAGCTTAATTTTACCATAATTTTAAAAATAAAACACTACTTTTTTATTTCGCGACGAGCGAAACAAGAAACAATTGAAATGATTTAATTATTATAGTATAGTAATTAACGGCGGGATGCCTTAGCCTGCCGGCAGGGATCCAGTAAATGGAGCTATGCCGCCAAACAGATAATATAAAAAGGCGTGTGCAGGATATGGCAGAGAGGAAAAACAAAAGATAATATTACATTCGGGGATCGTCTAATGGTAGGACACCTGGTTTTGGTCCAGGTAATCGGGGTTCAAATCCCTGTCCCCGAGCAAAATTGCATCTTGCGAGGTTAAAAAAATAATAAAATATGAGGGATGATTGAATTAATTCTGTGGAAAGATATGTAAAATATTAGCTAAGGTAATAGTAAAATCTGGCATTCTTTAGCATAGTTCCCTTGTATGAATACATTACAAGGGAAATCGCCCTGCTGTCAGGCAAAAATATATAAAGGTGGCGGCAAAAGAAAGCAGTGTTCTTTGTGTAAAAAGACGTGGTCAATCAGGCAAAAAAAGCGTGGCCGAAAGCCGAAGCGCCCCAACGCCGACTTGCTCCGCAAGGTTTTGGGCAAGGGCTGCAAAGTATCTCACTTGGCGGAACGGAAAGGTTCTGTCAGCCGGTCGGCGCTGAGTCAACGGCTCAAAAAAACGATGTCGGCCACAGCGAGAACCAACAAGTATCCGATTGGTTGGTTGGCGCTCATTGCGGACGCGCTTTGGTTTGAGTTAGATGGCAAACGCTGGACGCTCTATGTGCTTGCGGTGCGCTCAACAACCGGCGGCTTGGCTTACTTTCTGGACCCGCTGTTGCTGTCCGGCAGAGAAACGGGAAGTGGGCGGGCGGAGGCGTTGGCCAGCATGCCGCTGGAGATTGACAACCGCGTTGTAACCCTTGTTTCCGATGGTTTTCGCGGGCTGTGCCAATTAGCCGGACGGAAAGCCTGGGTGAGCCAGCGTTGTCACTTTCACCTCTTGGCGCAATTCAAAGTGCAACTCGGCTTCTGGAAAAAAATGCCGGACCATCCTGTCAGAAAAGAGATTTACAACGTAGTTTGCCAGCTGTTAAAAACGAAAGAACATGACATTGAATACTCAGAGAACCTCTATGAACTACTAACCGCCAGACAGTGCCCGCACCGCTACCGGGAAGTTGGCATGGAGTTTCTGAGACGGCTGCCGGAATTCAGAGCGTATCTGAACTACCCAGACCTGCATTTGCCGCATACGACCGGTTGCCTTGAATCGTTTAACAAAATTATCCGCGACCGATGTAAATACGTTCGTACTCCGGAAGCCCTTAGATTGAGAGCGCTCTCATTAACCAGAGTGAGAACAACGGTTCGATGCAATCACATCAATTTTCAACAGAATTAATTCAATCATCCCAAAATATGAAAAAAGTATATATTTTTACCTTTGGCTGTTCAAACAGATATTTAGACGGTGAAAAGTATAAATTGTTTTTTAAAAAAAATAATTTCTCAATAACTGATTCTCCGGGGGATGCCGATTATATTCTTCTTAATACTTGCGCCTTCAGAAAAAGTGAAGAAGATATAGCCATAGAAAAATTAATTGAATTTCAAAAAAGAAAAAAGGAGGGCGCGGAAATTATAGTAGCCGGCTGCCTTCCGGCTATTAATAACGAAAGGATGAAAAAATATTTTTCCGGCCAAAGCATTACCCCTAGGGAAATTACAAAAATAAATTCCATATTTAAAGCTAAAGTAAACATTGAGGATATTCCCGACAGCAATACTTTTCGCTTTCATCGTCCAAAAAAGATAATGGAAATAATCAAAACTTTCCCCCAAATAAATAAAAAGGATTTAATTGGCAAAATTATTAAATACAGCGCCGCGAAAATATTCCAAAATAAAATAGCGGCGGAAAAAGAAAGCCTTTATTATATTAGAATAATCAACGGATGCCTGGGCAATTGTTCTTATTGCGCCATTAAGCAAGCGATTGGAAACGCGAGGAGCAAGCCGGTTGATAATATTATTTCTGAAGTAAATAATATTTTATCAGAAAAAAAAGACGCTGAAATAACTTTAATAGGAGATGATACGGGAGCCTATGGGCTGGATATTAATTTAACCTTCGCTGATTTGTTAAATAAACTAGCTGAAATTGAAAGAATTAAGCGAATTAATATCGAAGAAATAAATATACATTGGCTGGTAAAAGATTATGAAAAAATATTGCCCATTCTTAGAAATCTTAAATTTAAGCATCTATGGATTTCTTTGCAATCAGGGAGCGAAAAAATATTACATTTAATGAACCGGCCCGTTTTAAAAAATCCCCAAGAAACTTCCAGATTATTAAGGGATCTTAAAAGAGCTAATCCGCATTTAATTTATAGAGGGCAATACATTATTGGGTTTCCCGGTGAAACAATGGACGATGTAGAGTTAACAATTGACAATATAACCGAATCAGAACTGGATGAAGTCAATCTGTATAAATTTGACCCCAAGCCCAATACTCCGGCGGAAAAAATGCCGAATCAAATTAAAGATAAAGAAAAAAATAGCCGGATTCATTATATTGAAAATAGATTAAAAAAGAAAAAAATTGAAATTTTCACGAATAATTAACGCAAGTCAACAATCTGTTTCGCCAGCCCGTCTCGATTATCTTTGGTAATTAAATATATTTTATTATCATTTGATCTTTTGATAAAATATTCGTCAGCCCCTTGATTTTTATTGCCGATTATTAAAGTCTCGTCAACTCCATCGCCTTTGAGCTGAATCTGCAGGGATGGAGCTCCAAAACCGGCGTTCTCGCTGTCCTGCGCCGGTATGGCGATCGCCTCCAGCTTGGCGGCGGCATTAACGAACGCCTCTGTTTTTTCTTTATTCAGCCGCACGGCGTAGGGCCTGACGCTCCGCCAGTAAACTTCCCCGCGGGAATCCGGAATATTGGTTATTTCCACCTCCTGGTTGGGATATTTAAAGACAGCTGTGTCCACCGCGCCGCCGATATTGGTAATAGTCAGGTCGCGCCAGCCCTCCACGTCAAAAACGCGGACGAATGTTTCTTTTACTTTATAGGTTTTATCGTCATTGTCGCGGGAAATATAAGTTCCCTGGTAATCGCTGGTAACTTTGCCGATGATAAAATTAGCCACCTCATTACTCTCCCATTGAAACAGCTTGACCCGCAAGCCATTGGCCTCGTCCACCTCAAAATTTACTTTATTGCCGGCGTTAAGCGAGGCGATATCCAGTTCCGGCTCGCTGATCACATTAGTTAACTTTTTCTCCAGGGAATCCATAATTATCTGTTCGGCCGGCCACTTATCCGGTTCCGCCCGCCAGGTGCCGCCTTCTTTAATTATAGTGTGAACCTCGCCCTTATTAGTTGTTACTTCAATCTTATTGACCAATTCCATATTAATCGCCGCCAAAAAATTCTTCTGGTCTTCTTTTTTCCGGCTATCACGCCAATTCTGAAAAGGGCCGGAGTATAAATATGCTCCAGCGGCCAGAATAATAAGCACTGCTAATAATGTGAGATTCTTTTTGGTAAACATGTTTATATTGGTTTATTATTTTATTAATTTATTATTAAAAATTATAGTTCATCGGCAAATTTACTTTTTTTGCGCATTGAATATCTGGCAAGACCAAAAATCAACACTATTAACGTAACTCCCCAGACATTAAAATGCTTCAGCGCTGATTTTTTCCCGTCGGAAATTTTATCCAGCGGACGCTCGCTGATGTCTTTTGAGCGGATTTGGATCAAGTCGCTGTCCAAAGAAACCGCGTCCACTATATTTTGAATAAACAGCATATTATCGGGATAGTGTTGCAAAAAATTATCTTTTATTAAACCGCTGTTGCCTATTACGACCATGCGCGCGTTATCCGTAGAGGAAACATATTCCCCGTTTTCCTTATCTTTCGGCACATAAGACTGGAAGGCGCTGGTGACTTTGCCGAAAATTGAAACCGCCAGATTATAACTCTCCGGGTCAGGCTGGAAGCCAAATCCACCCTGTGGCTGCAGGTTAAAATCTTTTTGCATGGTCCAGGCTTCATTGGTGGTTTTTGCCAATACTTTCTTTTCCGCCTCCGGATTGACGGTAAAATCAACGGTTAACGGGCTAACCCAGGGCAATACCAAATTCTGCAGCTTGGCAACCGCCGCGCTTTCTTTGTCAAATCCTGCCGGCGTCACTTTTACGAAAAACGGATAGGGAGTGGAAAAAGACATAAAACCCTGGTTGAAAGAAGCCATATCATTAGAAGTATCCAAAACAAAATATTTTTCCACCCGGACGCCATAACCGTACAGCAGCCTTTCTAAGGTGGCTTGATTGGGCTTTGCGGATAAATTATTATCGACGATCGTGCCGTCGATTAAAAATATCGCGCTGTTTCCGGCCATTAAGAACTGGTCGATTACATACTGCTGGCGTTCGGTAAAAGACTGCTGCGGTCCGGCGATGATTAGAGTGTTAATATCTTCCGGAATCGCTTCGCCGCTTGACAAATCAACGTCCCGCACAGTGTAAATTTCACCTAATTTTTTATCAATAAAACTTAAAACCGAATCCCGGCTCATTTCACCGTGCCCGGTGGAAAAGCCAATAGCGGGAATATCCTCGGCCGTCACTTTTTTAATCGCGCCGGTCAGCTGGTATTCCAAGTTGCGGATATTGTCTACGACCGGAATCCCCTGTTTTTTGTCTCCGTACTCCGCCACTATCCCCAGATAGCCGCCGATAACCTGATATTTGTCATTCTCCAGGACATTAAACTGCAATTTTGGAACATTGAGCAGGCGCAGTTCAAGCTCCAGCTTTTCGTTATCTTTGGGGTCAATAAATTCAACGCGTATTTTATTATTGGCGTAATTCTGGTACTCATCTAAAATGTCTTTGACCTCCTGCCGGACCGGCAAATATTGCGGCGGCAAATCCTCGGAAAAATAAGCTTTGATATTTACCACGTCGCCCAGATTCTTTACCGTATCTTTGGAAACTTGAGAAATGCTGTAAATTCTACTTTCCGTTAAATCAAAACGGGTGAAAATCTGGTAGGACAAGAAATTCAGCACTAAAATAATGCCGGCTACAATCGCAATCTGTGTTCCGAGATTATACTGCTTTCTGAATTGTTTTATTTTATCTTTCATCTCTCTATATCACTCACGTTTATATGTCATTCCCGCGAAAGCGGGAATCTCCTGGTATTTTTAGATTCCCGCTTTCGCGGGAATGACAGATATATAAATTATTTTCTCAGCGCCACTATCTCTTTATTTATCCATAAAAACAGCCAAATAAAACTGATGTAATAAATTATATCTTTTGTGTCGATAACACCTCTGGCAATATTATCAAAATGCGCGCCGATGCCTAAAAATTTCAAAAACGGAGCAATAAACTGCGGCGCGGTAGCGACAATGAAATCATTGCCGGCAAAGAAAAAAGCGAAACAGACGGCAACCGCGGCGACAAAGGCGATGATCTGATTTTTAGTTAATGACGAGATAAATAACCCGAGCGCCAGATAGGCCGCTCCCATTAAAAGCGCGCCCAGATAGCTGCCAATGACTGGACCGGCGTCCATATTGCCCAATGAAGTGATTGTAAAAGGCACGGTTAAGGTTAAAAGCAAAGTAATGCCTAAAAAAGCCAGCGCGCCCAAAAATTTAGCCAGCACCGCCTGCCAGTCGGTAATCGGCAGGGTTAATAAGAATTCAATCGTGCCGCTCCGCTTTTCTTCGGCCCAGCTGCGCATGGTTATCGCCGGAATCAAAAACAGGAACATCCAGGGCAGTAAAATAAAATAATTGCGCATATCGGTCTGGCCGATGATAAAAAAACTGTTAAAGAAAAGCCAGTTGAGCACAACCAAAAAAGCGCCGATGAAAATATAAGCGATTGGGGAATTAAAATAGCCCATTAATTCCTTCTTGAAAAGTGTATATATTTTTTGTAGATATAATTTATCTATCATAATTCCGAAATTTTTAATTCCTAATTATTCTAATTGACCTAATGAAACTCCAATCGCCAAAATCCCAGTTCAAGATTTTTAAATATTGAGAATTAGATATTGGATATTTATTAGAATAATTAGTGTAATTAGATCAATTAGAAATTATTTTGTAAGTTCCCTAAATACATCCTCCATGCTCACGCTCTTCCGGTTAAATTCCAAAATTGACCAGTTATTCCGCATAACCGCGCCGGCGATATGCTCGCGCACATCTGCGCCTGCCCGCGGCTGTATCTCATAGCCGAAAATATCGTCCGCTTCCCTGTCTTTTTCCATAATCTCCATAATTGCTTCTATTTCTTTTAGCTTCTCCTTAATAATATCCTGCGGCCCTTTTATTTTTACATAGACAATCTCGCGGGCGCCGGCCGACTGCATTAATTCGTTAGGCGTTCCCTGTCCGGCTATCCGGCCGTTATTAATAATAACAACCCGGTCGCAGGTCGCCTGCACCTCGGATAAAATATGGGTGGAAAAAATAATGGTTTTATCGCGGCCGATCTGCTTTACTAAATTGCGGATTTCCACGATTTGGTTCGGGTCCAGACCGGTAGTCGGCTCGTCCAAAATCAAAATATCCGGTTCATGTATTATGGCCTGCGCCAGCCCGACTCTCTGGCGGTAGCCTTTCGACAGCTCCTCAATCGGCTTTTTGATCACTTTTTCCAGCCCGCAGTCTTTAATTACGCTTTTAATCCTGTCTTTAATCTTATCTTTAGGCACATCTCTTATTTCGGCAATGAATTTTAAATACTCATAAACTTTCATTTCGTTATACAGCGGCACCGTTTCCGGCAGGTAGCCTATTTTTTGCCTAATAGCTAAAGAATTCTGAATCACATTTAAATCTCCCACATGTACATTTCCGGCGGTTGGGGTCCAGAATCCGGTGATAATTTTCATCGTTGTGCTCTTCCCCGCCCCGTTCGGGCCGAGAAAACCCAAAATTTCCCCGTCCCGCACTTCAAACGAGATGGAGTCTAATATCTTATTATGGCCAATTGTTTTTGATAATTCTTTAACTGAAATCATAAATAATATAATGCGAATCTACAAATGCATAATGCATAACATAAATTTGGTGATTTGCATTATCTTGTTGCAGCAACCATTATAAAAATTTTTATTAAATAGCGCAAGAACATAAATTGTGGAAAAATATTTTATAACCTAAAACTCGTCAAGCGTTATAACGCGGATAATTACCTTATCTCCGCGCTGGATCTTCAGGCCTAAACGGTCGCCCGGCTTATACTTCTGAATTATATTAAACAAGGTGTTATTATCTTCGACTTTAATAGCGTTTATTTCAAAGACAATATCTCCCTCCGCCAGGCCGCCTTTGGCCGCCGGAGCATCCGGCAATACCGCCGGCTCTCCGGTATCGTCCCGTGTTATCCAGGCGCCGTTGTCGCGGAGCAGGTTATTTTTAACAGCGATTTCCGGAGTCAGCATAATATAGCGGATGCCGATGCGCGGACGGACAATCCGGTTGCTTTCCTTAAGACTCTGAATAATAACCCGGGCATCATTAATCGGTATGGCAAAGCCGATGCTCGAGCCGCTCTGGTCAATAGCGGTATTAATGCCGACCACCCGGCCGGATAAATCAATCAGCGGTCCGCCGGAATTTCCCGGGTTTATTTCCGCGTCAGTCTGGATTACATTATCCAGGGACTCTACATTACCCCGGTTATCGCTGGCGGCGATGCTACGGCCCAAAGCGCTGACAATACCCTTGGTTACGCTGTTTTGGTACTTGCCCAGCGAGTTGCCGATCGCCATCACGCTCATCCCCTGGACCAGCTGATCGCTGTCCCCCATTTCTATATATGGCAAATCCTTGTCAAAAATTTTTAAAACCCCCAGATCTTTCAGCGGATCCACGCCGATATACTGGGCGAAATATTTTTTGCCGCTATTTAAGATAATCTGATATTCGGCCACCTTAGGGTTACCGGCCTTTACTACGTGCCGATTGGTTAAAATATACCCGTCCGTTGAAATTAAAAATCCGGTGCCGCTTCCTACCTGGTTTTTTTGCTTTGTAACCTGCGCCCCCTGGCTGGAAATATTTATCACATCCTGATAATCATAGATAATAATACTGACGACCGCCGGAGAAACTTTATTAATCGCCCTGATCGTCGCCTCCTGCTCGTCCAGCTGTAAATCCACGGCCGCGGCTGTATTTAACCGCAACTGCTGCCACCCTAAAAGACCGGCCGCGGCGATGCTTAATGTTAAAACAGCGATAATATAAACATGCAAAATTTTATTTATTTTCATAAACTTATTTTAATTTATATGCTCTATTAATATATCACATTATTTATCCTCTGTACATTGCTTATCTTAAAGTAATATAATTAACTATATCAATATTCAAACAAAAAAAGAAAGTGAGGCAACCATGAATAACTTGGCATTGGCATACACCGAAGATATCGATAGCCTTCGCCGTTCTTTAAGCCAAAAGCCTCATATTACCCTGGATGAATTCCACTACTTGATTGAGTGCGAGGTCAGCTGCTTTCAGTGGCTGGAATCGCAAAAAGAGAAATGTGCAATAAATCCAGAAGAGGCTTTTGATATATGGAAACAGAGGCACGGCGATAATTTTCTTGGATATTGGGGAGGGAGAATAATAGTCTACGCCTAACCTAGCTGGCCTAACCTAACTGGGAACAACTTAATTGGTAAGCTGTTTCCTTTTTTTATTTCATAATCTCTTGCCAAAATTAATATTTATTGTTATTATATTTTTAACATCCAAATTCACGGTTGTTTTTTATAATGCGCCTATAGCTCAGCCTTGTAGATCCGCCAGCTGGCGGACTTTTAAGCTGATAGTATATGTTTTATGTTTATGTAATAATAAATGAAGAAAACAAAATTTATATCGGTCAGACATCTAACTTGGAAGAAAGATTAAAAAGACATAATAGTGTTTTAAAAAATAAAAAAACTTCTTATACTTCTAAAAATAGATGCGTAGACTGGAAATTAATTCATAAAGAATTGTACGATAACAAAAGTGAGACAATGAGGAGAGAAAAACAGTTAAAAAGTTACAAAGGAAGAGAATTTATAAGAAGTTTATTAAATATTGCGCCAATTGATATCTAAATGCGCCTATAGCTCAGCCTGGTAGAGCAACAGCCTTTTAAGCTGATGGTCGCAGGTTCAAATCCTGCTGGGCGCACAATTTTTTATTCAGGCCGTTGTAGCTCAGCTGGTAGAGCAACTCCATGGTAAGGAGTAGGTCCGCGGTTCAAATCCGCGCAACGGCTCAAAAAAACTTCATTGATTATGTGAGGTTTTTATTATTTTATAATATCCACTTGTTATAAAAAAAAATTGCGATAGAATAAAAGCAAAGAGATATTTTGCTCCTTTTTTAATTTACAATCGCAAGTATGAACAAGAAAAACAAATGAAAGGAGTTTGCTATGATAAACAGAAGCCGTTTTATGGTGTACGGGGGTATTGGCAATCACGCCTTTGACCAGAGTGTGCTGGAAATTGCCAATAACCTGACCGGATTAAGTTTAAAATTTACTCATGTATGGCATCAGCGTTTCCCGGATGGAGAATCGGCTTTTGGACTGGAAAAATTCCAACAAATTCCCGACAAAGATATTATCATCTTCTCCTGTCCGATTAACGACAAGCTGGAAAACGAGCTGGAGGACATGATAACGGCTTGCAAATGGCAATATGGAGCCAAGTCAGTAACAGTGGTGCTGACTTTTCTCCGCTATCGCCGCCAGGACCACGAAGAAAAACAGCAGGAGATTACCCGTCTGCGCTGGTTTATTTTCAAACTGAAAAATATCGGCGCCGATCGAATAGTGGTTACCGAAACCCACTCTCTGAAAAATACCCGCAAATTCTGCGAAGATTGCGAAATGAAACTTTTTGTTTGCGACCCGACTCCCCAGTTCGCTGAAGCGATTAAGGGGACCATCTCCTCCAGCGGTTTGGAAAAAGTGAGAATCTACTCGCCGGACTATGGTTCAGTCGGACGAGCGATCACTCTGGCTAAGCTGATTGGGACCACCGTCGTCGCCACTCCCAAAGAACGATTGTTCGGCGATGACATTTCAATCTCCAGCGGCTTTAACGAACAAGAGTTTATAAGTCGCATACACGCGGAATATGGATCGGAAGTTTCGGTTTCCTGCAATTTGGCTGAAATTGCCGGAAAGCAACTGTGGATGAGGGAAGATGAGATCAGCACTGGCGGAACCAGCGTCAGCACCTCCCGCTTGTTGCGCGACCACAAAGCCAGCGGCGTTCATTTAATCGCCACCCACGCGGTCTGCACTCCGGGGTGGAAAATGAAACTATTCCCTGATAATGGCCGCCAGCCCTTTAACAGCATTTGGTTCGGCAATATCCGCCCGCGCGGCGACGGCGGCAGTTCTTATGAGGAATCAACCGGCGGCCGGATTAACGAGGTTGACCTATCACCAGCCGTAGCCGGCACCTTAGTTGAAGTTTTACAGCAAATATCGGCCGAGAGTTAATCTTCCCGGCTTTTTTTATTTTTATCCAGCACCGTGCCCGAATACACTGCGGTCTCTGCCGCAGGGATGAAGGGCTATCATCATTCTTGCCGCAGGGTTTAATACCCTGCGGTCAAGGTGCTGGATTTATTGCATTTTTTATATTTTAGAGTAAGATAAAATCCACAATTATTTTGATCCTTGCCAAAAAAATAAAACTCGCGAAAGGAGCATGAAATGCTCGAAAAAATCATATCTTTTTTAGGCCTAGTATCCTATAAGCGCCTTATTCGTCCCCTGCTTTTCTGGCTGACGAAGAGGGACCCGGAGATCGCCCACCAATGGGTAATCAGACGTTTGCGCCAGCTTGGCCGGCATATTTTGATTAAAAAATGCCTCAGGTGGTTTACTACAGAAAAAGATCTAAGGTTAAGGCAAACTGTCTGCGGACTGAATTTTCCCCGGCCGATTGGTTTGGCCGAAGGATTTGTTAAAGACCCGCTAGCTCTGCCCGGATTGGCAGCATTAGGACCGGGTTTCATTATCGCCGGTTCTTACACTGCTAAGGAACAAGCCGGAAACCCCCGCCCGCGAATCTGGCGTTTTCCAAAACAGGGAACTCTTATTAACTTTATGGGCCTGCCAAATGTGGGCGCGGAAAAAGCCGCGGAAGAATTCCGAGAATTTCGCGAACTTACCGAAAAATACCCCGGACTGAAGCCGAATATACCAATTGGCATCAGTATCAGCATGAGCGCCGGAACAACTCCAGAAAGAGCTCCGGCTGATTATTGCCAAGCGCTTGAATACCTGTATCCGCACGGCGATTTCATTGTTATTAACATCAGCTGCCCCAACTCTGTAGGTATTGCTGCGCTTCAGGGGAAAGAATTCGCCAATCGCCTGCTGGAAGCGATTATGCGAATGGTGAAACTGTTAGCCGCAAGAGCAGACAAACCGCCGAAACCGATCTTCGTTAAAGTTTCTCCGGATTTACTTTGGGAGGAGCTTAACGACTTTCTGGAAGTTTGCCAGAAATATGGAGTAAACGGCATTATCGCGGTCAACACGACCATCAAGCGCGAAGGATTGAAAGGCGAGAATATTCCAGACAAGGGCGGAATGAGCGGTCCATTACTTTATGAAAGAGCCTGCGAATTTATCCGTTACATTCGCCAAAAAGCACCAAAACTGATAATTGTCGGGGTGGGTGGAATTAATACCGGTAAGGATGCTTTTGATATGATACTCGCCGGCGCCAACCTGGTGATGGCTTATACCGGCTTCGTCTATCAGGGTCCTATGTTCTTTCGCAGCGTCAACTGCGAAATTCTACGCGAAATGGAAAAAGATAAAATTCCGCACATTATATATCTGCATAGCGACAAACCCAAGCCATAGTCCCCAATTTTTGACGGAAATTATTAAAGGGGGGACTTTTTTTATTCCTACGAATTTTATATTTGTATAGGAGATAAAAAAATCCAGATTCCTAGAAATCTGGATACCCTCCTTATTTTCCAGCTTATTCCTACCCGGCGAGCCAATAGTTTATTTTACAATTTTCCAATTCATGACATTTTCAGCTATGAAAGGAACTACGCCCTTAATTTTCTCCGGCACCATCCATGGTTCGCGGACCAAGGTGATTGTTTCTTCACTGGGTTTCAAACTGTGGAATTTAGGGCCGTTGAGGGAACAGAACGCTTCAAACTGGTGTAAACCGTTCTCCAGGCCAATCCACCGTTCAAAAACGCTGAGATACAGGGGCAAAGCCACTATTTCATTAAAAATCCCGGCGTTGGGCGGTATCTCGCCGTTCTCTCCGCGATAGCACTTCGTTTCCGGCGAATGCGGCGCTGAGTCCGTTCCTAAGAAAAATTTTGGACTCCCGCTTATCATCGCCTGAATCACCGCTTCCACGTCTTCTCGCGATTTGGCAATCGGCTTGCAATAATTATGCGGGAAAACGATGCAACCGGAAGCGTCCAGCACGTCGCTTGTGCTAATTATAACGTGCTGGGGCGTTATAGTGGCAACCACATTCTCCGGCGCGGCTCCCACTAGTTCCACCATTGCGGCAGTGGAAACATGCTCTACGGCGATTTTTAATTCCGGAAAATCTTCAATGAGCTTTATAAGATATGGAATCGCCCGCTCTTCCCGCTCAACTTCCGGAATCGGTTTGCCAGTCTGCGGATTCTCAATCAGTTCCCAATGGCAGGAAAAAACCATACCGAGTTGCTGCGCTCTTTCCAACACTGGATAATATTTTTCCAGCTTCGCGAGAGCGACTCCGGCATTCGGATCTTCGCCTTCCCCTGAACCGGTTGAGGTCCCTCCTGGGATAAGCTTTAAGATGCGGACTCCGACTTCATAGGCACCGGAAAAAATATCAGGTGTCATCCGGTTTACGAGCATAACAGTCACTATCGGGTTAAAACCGGGGGCGGCATCCACTATCCTTTTTCGGTATTGCTGGGCATCTACCCCTGTCACAATCGGTGGCGACAGATTTCCCATGACCACTGCCCGCGAAAAAATGCCGGCGGTTATCGGAGCGACCGCTTTCAGCATTTTTCCGTCCCTTAAATGAACGTGACCGTTAAACAGCTTTCTAATAATTATCTCCTTAATCATGAGAATTCTCCTTTCGGGAGGTATTTTTTGCCTTAATTGTTTTAATTTAAACACTAATGAATGCTTTAGTCAATTTGTTAAAAAACTGTTCTCAACTTGTGTTAAAACACGCCTTGATTTATACTCCCCCGCCCTATACAATGAATACACATCTATTATTGTCATTTCGACCGAGCGAACGTAAGTGAGCGAGTGGAGAAATATAACTATATCCTTCGGTTTAGTTTATCCCGAGCGTAGCCGAGGGACTCGCAATAACAACAGCTAAAACATGCCGGATATAAATGAAACAATTGGAAAAATGCCACCGCAAAATCTGGAAGCCGAGATAGCGCTGCTGGGCGCTTTAATGATTGACAAGGACGCGATTATTAAAGTGGCGGACATCGTCAACGAAGAAGATTTTTATAAGGACGCACACGGAAAAATATATAAAGCCATGCGCGAGCTTTTTTCCCGCAACGAGCCGATTGATATTTTAAGCCTATCCAACCGGCTGGAAGAAAAAAAACAGCTGGAGAGCGCCGGCGGCCGTTCATATCTGGCCAAGCTGTCCGCCTCGGTGGCGACCGCTTCGCACGTGGTTAATTACTCTAATATCGTCCAGCGCAAAGCCACCTTAAGGCGGCTGTTGCGGGTCAGCGCGGAAGTTTCGGAATCATGCTACGAAGAAGAACAGGGCGTGGACACTATTTTAGACAAAGCCGAGCAGATGCTTTTTAACGTATCGCAAAAACATTTAAAAAATATCTTCCTGCCGATTGATAATCTTTTAACCGAAGCCTTTGAAAGAATCGACGATCTGCACAAACAGGGCGGAAAACTGCGCGGCCTTCCAACCGGCTTCACTGCCTTGGACGGCCTGCTGGCCGGCCTGCAAAAATCAGATCTGGTTGTTTTAGCCGCCCGCCCCAGTGTCGGCAAAACCAGCCTGGCGATGGATATCGCCCGCCAGGTCGCCGTAAAATCAAAAACGCCGGTGGGGATATTCAGCCTGGAAATGAGCAAAGAGCAACTGGTTGACCGGATGCTCTGCGCTGAAGCCAATGTCGGGCTCTGGAAAATGCGCACTGGAAAACTTTCCGACCGCGAAGGCGAAGACGATTTCTCCCGCATCGGCCATGCGATGGGGACTTTGTCCGAATCGCCGATTTATATTGATGACTCGGCCAGCCTGAATATTATGGAGATTAAAACCAAAGTGCGGAGATTGCAGATGGAAAAAGGGCTGGGGCTGGTTATTATTGATTATCTGCAGTTAATGGAAGGCCGCGGCAAATATCAGGATAACCGCGTACAGGAGGTGGCGGAAATAACTCGCGCCTTGAAAGTTATCGCCCGCGAACTCAATATTCCCGTGCTGGCTTTATCCCAGCTGTCGCGCGTAGTGGAGCAAAGCCGCCCGGCCATTCCAAAATTATCGCATTTAAGGGAGTCCGGTTCGATTGAACAGGACGCGGATGTGGTTATGTTTATTTACCGCAAGTCGGCCGACCGCAATTACCGCGCGGAGGAAATTCCGGAAAACGAGCGCTATATCGCCGAAATCCATATCGCCAAGCACCGGAACGGCCCGACCGGCAACGTTAAACTATTCTTTAACGAAGAGACAGTCAGCTTTAAAAATTTAGATACTAAGGTGGCCGCGGAAGCGCCGCCGCAATTTTAATATATTTAATTGTCATTCCGAGCGAATCCGCCAGCTGGCGGAGAAGCCGAGGGATATAGTTATATTTCTCCGCTCATTCGCCCGCCAGATCGGCGGGCTCACTCGGTCGAAATGACAGAAAAAAATATGTTTTCAAAGTTAAAACAAATCAAAGACCTTCGCTCGCAGGCAAAAAAGATGCAGAACGCCCTGGCCGGCGAATCCGTAACTATAGAAAAAAGCGGCGTTAAAATGGTAATGAACGGCAATATGGAAGTTACTGAATTTACAGCTGCCGATAATATTTCCAAAGAAGCGCTGGTGCAATTAACGCCCGGCATTGTCAACAATGGCATTAAGGACGTGCAAAAAATCATGGCGCGCAAAATGCAAGAGATGGGAGGTATCCCCGGAATTTCTAATTAACCTAATTGCTCTAATTTCTAATTAATATCCAAATACCAATATCTAATCTTATTTTGGTATTGGATATTAGTTATTGGAATTTGATTAAGTTAATTAGATATTAGAAATTTATGCTTAAGGTGATGTGCTTCGGCACTTTCGACGGTCTGCACCAGGGACATTTGTCATATTTCAAACAGGCAAAAAAACTGGGTGATTGTTTAATGGTGGTGGTAGCGCGGGACATAAACGTGGAAAAGATAAAAGGCAGACTGCCGCGGCAAAATGAACAAATCCGATTAAACGCAGTTGCTAAATTGTCTTTTATCAACGAAGTATGCCTGGGCAACGCCAAAGATAGGATGGCGGTTATTAGAAAATTTAAGCCGGATGTTATTGCTTTGGGATACGACCAAGAAGCAGATACTGAAAAATTACAAGCAGAGTTTCCTGATATAAAAATTGTCAGATTAAAAGCGTATCAGCCGGAAAAGTATAAGTCGTCCTTAATGCGCTAATAACTTATAACATATAACTTGTTGGGTAAACTCAATATGTGTTATACGTTATAAGTTATAAGTTATCTATTATACTGTTGTGCGTTTACCCTCTTCCATCCAAAACTGCATTGACGCCTTTTCCCAGCTTCCCACGATCGGCCGAAAATCCGCCGAGCGTTTTGTATTTTACCTGTTGCAAAAGGACCAGAACGAACTGGATAATTTCGCTGAAGCGATAAAAAATTTAAAAAAAGGCATAAAAAAATGCGCGATTTGCGGCTGCATTGATGAAACCACTCCCTGTCTTGTCTGCGCCGACGCCAAAAGGGATCGGGCTAAAATATGCGTGATCACCAATACGCGCGACCTGATTTTAATTGAAAATACAAAGATTTACAACGGGCTATACCATGTCTTGGGGGGAAATATTGATGCAATTAACGGTATAACTCCGAAACAGCTTAATATTAAGCCCCTGCTTGAGCGCCTGCGGAACCAAAATGGCGGAGTTAGGGAAATTATTTTAGCTTTAAACCCGACTTTTGAGGGAGAAACCACTTCCTTGCATTTGACCAATGTATTGAAAAACTATAATATTAAACTCACTCGGCTGGCGCGCGGCCTTTCTGCCGGTAGCGACCTGCAATACGCCGATGAGCTAACGATAAAAAACGCGATTCAAAATCGAAAATAGGAGGTAAGCTGATGAACTTTTTCAGCATTGACTTCCGGACGTCGGCGACAAAACCCTGGATAGTCTGGTCCTTAGCGGTTCTTTTGACTGCGACGCCATGGCTGTTGATATTCTCTTGTGTGGATTTCTTCGCTGATTTTTCTTTATCTGCGGTTGGCTTAGCGTGCTTAATAGTTCTCGCGCTAACAGTTGTCTTCTTGTTGTTTATATCCCTAATAATCCGCCAAGAAAGGAGAGTAGCTCCCTTTTGGAGCGAAACTATCGCTTTGGCGCTGGCAACAATAATCGCATTGCTTGTCATTTCGCTTAAAAAATTATTTGCCAGAAATAAAAAGCTGCCCCAAATTTGAGGCGGCTCTTTTTTATATTTGATGCGATTTAATAATTACCCAATCTTTTCAATCTTGACTTTAGTGTAAAGCTGGCGGTGCCCTATTTTTCTTTTATAGCGGGTTTTGTTTTTATATTTTACCACGGTTACTTTTTTATCCTTGGCGGTCTCCAATATTTCAGCGGTAACTTTGTCTCCCAGCGAAGGCTGGCCCAAGTCCTTGATTTCGCCGTCGGAATCAGCAATTAACAGCGTTTCAAATTTAACTTTTTTTCCCCGTTCGCCGGCCAATTTTTCCACTTTTAAAGTTTCTCCTTCTTCAACTTTGTACTGCTTTCCGCCGGTTTTGATGATTGCTATGTTGCCCATATTTCTCAATTTATTGATTTATTAGTTTATTAATTTATTAATATCTTTAAACAGTGTTGCGTATAAACATGACTTTAACTATCTTATATATAACATTAGTTTTTGTCAACTCCAATTCTTTTTTGGCATAAATACAGAGGCAAAAGCCAACAACACCATTATTATTGCTAAAATTCCTAAAGCAATAACCTTCTCCTGACTTTGCAGGTAAAGGGCGGCGCTGCCGAAAACAGCCGCCAGAATGTAATACACGAAAACTGTCTGCCGCTGGGATAATCCCATGTCCAAAAAGCGATGGTGCAGGTGCTGGCGGTCGGCGAATTTAAACGGATTTTTTCCCTGCCAGAGGCGCCTGACAATAATCCAGGCTACGTCCATAATGGGAATGCCCATAATTAATAAAGCGATGGCGATTTTCCCGCCGGAAATTACGGCCAGCACCGCGATAATATAGCCGATCAGCAGGCTCCCGCCCTCGCCTAAAAAAATTTTGGCCGGATAAAAATTAAATGCTAAAAATCCCAGGCAGGCTGCCGCGAATATTAATCCCATTAATCCCACGTCCGGCTGATAATATCTGGTAGTCATGGTAAATAAAAAAATAATTATCCCGCTGATAGCTCCCAAGCCGCCGACCAGCCCGTCAACTCCGTCCAAGAGCTTAGTGGTATACATCATCCCCATCAGCCAAAGAAAAGTAAAGGCGGCGGAGGCGGCGCCGCTGAAATATAACAACCCCCCGGCCGGATTAGTTATTTTTATAATTCCTATTCCTCCGGCAATAACCGCCAAACTGGCCAAAACCGGAAAAATAATCTGCCGCTGCGGCTTTAAATTATATTTATCGTCTAAAAATCCTCCCAATATTAAAATACAAGCGCCAATAAAAAAACTGATTAAATGCGCGCCGGACAATCCCCTCGCCAGGATATCTTCCCGCGCTATCCAAAGCATAATAAAAAAACTAAAAAAAATAGCGATTCCGCCTAAAAGAGGAACGGCCTTTTTATGGATTTTTCTCTCTCTGTCCGGCTTGTCTACAATACCAAATTTTCGGGCAAAAATCTTTACCGTTATAGTTGAAAGTACCGACAGAAGCAAGGATGAAAAAAAAATTGCTGTTAATTGCATAAAAAATTTTCAATCGCCAATTTACAATTTCCAATGTTCAATTGAAAATTAGTGATTGAAAATTATAATCCGCTTTTATATTATTTTAATATCTTAGTGTACGGCACTCCCGTTTCCTGGGACACTATTTTCGCGACTATTATGTCAGTAATATTGCGGTCATAATCAGCCGCGGCCTTTTGGGAAACTTTTTTTAACAGCTCCACCGCCCTAGCAGGCAGGGCTCTTCCGGTTAAAAACTCACGGCTGGCCCGCAGGGCCGTTATTAAAGCGCTGTAGCTGAAAAAAACTTTATATTTTTCTTCAAATTTAACGACGCTACCGGCGGCGATCCGCATCAGGCTGCTTTCATCCGGCTCGTTGATTTTTATATTGTGCGCCCCGGGAGCGGACAATTCTTTTTCCGCGGTGGCGATCATTTTAAAAGCGGCGGGATAACGGCTGAGTATGTTTAAAATCTCGCCGCTGATATTTTCAATGACTAAAATGGCGTTGCCGGCCTTATTAAGCTCGTGGATTATTACCAATAATTTCTTTTCTAAATTAATTCCAGGCGCTTCTTCTTTAACTTTTTTAACGTCAAGCCGCAATAGGCGCTTATTATGCAAAACGCGCGGCACATCATCTTCAACAATAAGCTCGGCCAAATTCTTGACAACCGCCTTTTTTCCGACGCCGTCCGGTCCGACTAAAATAATTTGGTTCTTTTTTTCGGCAAAGGCCTGAAAAATTTTCTCTATTTCTTTTTCATGCCCGGCGAATACTTCGGTAAATTCCTCCTGAATCTGGCGGGTTAAATCCCGGCAATAGTAATTTAAAATGGGAGTGGCTACCGCGTCAGTCGCGGCATTAAATTTATTTCGCAGCACTTTCTCCCGGTTCTTTTGATACTTATATTTTTTAACAGTAAACCGGTCGCTGATTATCAGCCAGTCGGCCGCGTCCTCTATTTGCTTTAAATTTACTTTTAATTCATTAAATACGCTCCGTAAAATTTTCCCTTCTTTAGCCAGGGAAACGACCAAATCCAGTATACCGACCCGTCGGCGCCTGTTATCTCCGGCCTGCAAATATCCCTCCACCAGGCTTTGCCTTAATTCCCGGCTGATAATCAGAGCGGCTTTATCATCCTCATTCTTCGCTTCAATTTTCTCCAGTGCCTCTTTCAGTTTAGGCCCAAGTTTTCCCCGGTGGATGCCGAGGCGGGAAAAAAGAGCTGTTACCCGCTTAGCCTCCACATTTTTCTCTTTTTCCTCGGGGTTATTAAGCGCCGCCATCAGCACATGCGCCGGCGTTAGCTCTTGGTGCCTGAATTCCATGGCCAAAGAATAAGCTTTTTCCAATAGTTTTATTAAATCCGGCTCATAACTTTGGAAAACATCAATTTTTGTCCTGAAAGTTTTAAGCTCGCGCCAATTATTCGGCACAAATTGCTTTTTTTTCAATAATCTCTGATACTGGCGGTAGGAGCGAAGTTTAACCGGCGGATATTTTTCCCGATTCCGATAATACCGAAAATAGGCGAACATTAAAAACAGCAAGCCGACCCAAAAATACAAAATCAATCCGCTCTTAACCCCCCAAAAACTCAAAAAAATTCCAGCGTAAATTTTGTAATTTTCGGCAATGGCATTGTCTTTTATCCAAAGCGCCAGCCCAATCACGCCGCCGAGGCCGGCAAGCAGGCTGATAACATTTATTGTCCGGTCAAAAATAATACCGCTTTGGCGCACGATAATTTTTGCCGGAGTAATGTCATAACCCCAGTACAAAAAATCGTTTTTAATAAAAGTGCCCAAGCTAATGCCGCCGCATTCGTTGCAAACTAAATTAGCCGCTGTTTTACCAACGCCGTTGCATTTAGGGCAAGTGACGAATTGGGAGGATAGATTAGACATTGAAAATTATTATATTTATTATTACTCTATTTTATTGGATCTCCGCTACCGCCGCCCTCCACCCCAGCCCTCCTCCCACTGCGTTCCTCGTGAGCGGAGGGAGCCTATGGATTAGAGTTTATCTAATTTATTAGTCCCCTCCCTCTCCCCCAACCCCTCTCCCGCCGAGCCGGGCAGAGGGGAGCTAAGAAAATAGCTAAAACTCTAATCCGTAGTTCCTTTCCCCTGCGAGGCACGCAGCGGGGGAAAGGCTAGGATAGG